>OGCI01000235.1_pt1 | contig 71844 bp, 43 predicted proteins | sample 1570021 | NCBI WGS metagenome assembly OGCI01 (sample SAMN06264664, study PRJEB24512) | hot springs metagenome | isolation source: Hot spring water | place: South Africa: Tshipise | collected 2015-06-21
CTTAATCTGGAAAGCCAATTTACGCTTGATCCAAGGAGTCTGATAGCTTCAATAAGCTTACAAATTCAGGAAACATCTACCTTGCGGATCGATTCGTCTCGCCTTTCTGCAATAGCCCGTCCTATGTCCGCGACTTCGTATTACCTTAGATGCCAAGCGATTTCAGCCGAATCATAGCCATCGCGTCACAACCGCAAGGGCCCTATTTGAACCGAATTTTTTCCCGTTATCTGCCCCTCATCAGAGCCATTTCTGCCGTGCACCAAAAGGTTCTTATTGCGACCAGGATGGCTCAGTGGCTCACTCTGATTTTTCCGCGGAAACCCTCGGAACTTCCAACGAGGGAATCTCAATCCGGAGGATCTCTATTTGAATGTCATTTTCTTGTTGAGGGCCGACGAAATCCTCGGGACGGGCCGCGGTAAGCCGCACGTCGGTACTCGCGCACCGACCTTCCTTATCTTCCGCCCAGTGATCCAACCAAATTCCGTATCGAATGGGCCGCTCTATAGCACCGGGCAATGCACGCTTGTAATAGTTCGTTAGAGTGGTCGCTTTTGCCCGATCAACAAAGCGGCAATACTCGAGCTCCAAGAAATGCGTACTTTTCGCTGCCTGAGTTGGCTCGATTAATCCCAGAGTATCCGAGTCAATGGAAACGTGAAGCCGAAAACTGGGCAAATCTGCCCGATGCAGGCGAAAGCGTAAACGTTTCTCTAAGCTGTTGTCAGCATCCGGTGCGGTGGATGAAACCTGCGAGCAAACTTCTGTCAGATGCCTCAGCATCGCATAGGTGAAGTTAAACCAGCGTTGATATAAGTTTCGATCGCGAGCCTCCGAAGGACCGCCAGAGACTAATTGGGGCACTCCAAACTCCCGCGGCTGCCGGACCGCGCCCGCAGAGTAACTCACACTCCTTGGGACCGGCTCTTCTGGGACAAGGAAGCCATAGGAGCTTTGATAGTGGAGTCTTAAAAGTTTCTTCAGAACGACAAGCCCACCGGGGTCAGAGGCAAAGTATCGCGAAGCTTGGGAAGGGGCCTCGGACGATTCGGAGAATGAGGACAGTCCAATTCTTGCCGATTCTGGCCCTTCCAGCCAGCGACGAAGAAACACCTGGAATAAGGTTTGCCGAACAATGGGCTGAGGCACCGACATCGAAAAAGCCAACAGGCCGGGCGAATCCTGAAGAAAAATGACCTGATTCAGATGGTTCACTACCGTTTGAGCGTTCTTGCTATCCCAGATTCGCAAAGCGATCCTTTTCGTGGCAAGAGAACCGTCGCCAGCCGGCTTCCAGACCCAATCGGTGGGCGTGTCAACCAAAGGACGCATACTCGATTCCACCAGAGCGGCTTCCCATGCGGTCTGACTGAGGTCCAATGCGGCCCGCCAAATGTTGGGATGACGTTCGCGGGCCGAACAGTCTAACACAGCCAAGATGACCGGGGCATTAGCAGGGTCTGAAGTGCTTAGCAAGTTAAAAACCGTCTGGCGAAGCGGTCCACCTGGTACCTGAGCAAACACAACGAACAATTCTTTTCGTACCTCAGGCACAGTAGTCTGTCGAAGTAACTCCTCCAAAGGTTGCTTTAACCAGATGACTTCCTGTTCCGAGGAAGCCCAACTGTACAGATGGGCCAAATCTAACCAAAGCTGAGAGCGAACTTTTTTCGAAAATTCGTCTTCCGCCTGCACCAAGCGCGGTAGCCATTCCCTAATTAAAGCCTGATCGTGGCGTCGTGCAGCCTCACGCCATGCATTTCGCAAGGCGCGCTCCGCGTTATTTGTTTGATTTGTTCTCAGGGCATCCAACACCGCAAGACAGCGCACCAAATCCCGCGCATTTCTTCCCGATCGATCGGAGCGAACCGGCACGAACTCATCATCTGGCGTACCAGCAGGCGTAGCCGACTGATACTGTTGGAAGTAAAGTTCAAGCAATTCAGAAAGTTTTTCGGCAGCTCCAGGGTCCCCGACATATAGCTGCCCCAAAAACAATATCGCGTCCTCCAGACGCGGCGAATCAGTTTTCCAAGCTTCCCGGTAGTGATCGATTTGCCAATCATGGAAACTTTCTGGCAAGGTGATTTCCGGAGGCTTTTGAGGAGCTGCGGTCGCAGCTTCGTCGCTGTAATCAACCTCTTGAACTCCCTCGGCAGCCGAAGTCGTGGTCGGTGGGGCAGACGGCGGTGTGGATTCTCTGGGAGCTCGTCCAGCGCGCTGCGAAGCACTCTCCTTCTGTAGGGCAACTTGCTCCTGCTTTTCCCTCTCGAGCTCTTCTTCTCTCCGTTTTTTATATTGAGCCAGCCATTCCTCCTCGCTCATTCCGCCCCATTTTTGAAACCGAGGATCTTTACTCCCGCCGCACCCTGTCGCTCCTGCGAGAATCATGCCCAGAAGGAAAGGCAAAGCTGCCGAAAGCAACCAGGAACACCAAGTGGGTGCTTTAGTTCGATTTGCTGGTAACACGCTTGTCTCCGACTGCTTCGTCGCCGCGGGCTAACTAAATTTGAGGGATCTTGATCCCGCACAAAAAATCGGATGGCCTCCCGGCAAAATGTGGCCAAGCGAAATGTGGCTAAGCGAACCAATTTCAGTTCAAAAAGAATTTCTCAACCGGAAACTGACAAAAGGCATTCGCACACATTGCTGGGATATCCGCTACATTTACCGGACGAAAACCTCTCCTTCGCCCTAATGCTAGTGGCAGTTTGTTAGGGAACTATTAGGGAATTGTTAGGAATCTGTTAAGGGAAACTGTGGTGCGAAGATTCCCGCTTAGAATGGAGCAACCTGGGATAGTCGGGAAAGAGGAAACGGAATAATTGGTGCTGGAGATTAGTTAAAGTTGAGGATCTGCAAAAACTGTTCATTCCTTAGCGGGCAGATGCAAGGATTAGATGCAAGGATTATAAGTTATGCCGCTCAAAGCTGCCGGGTCGCGGGGCTCAATGTGGATGGCTAACACCCCACTGATCCTAGGGGTGGCTGTGGGTATCCTGCTTGTTGGTGCGGTGGGTTGGTGGTTTTTTGGCCGGGGCTCAAGTCAGCCCGCCTCATTGCCTGCAAGCGCGCAAAGTCGGCCGGCCAATCCGAACCCTGCAAGCGCCGTGGATGGGGGAGCCGCCGAGCTTCGCTCCCGGCTCGCTGCGCTGGAGGAAAGGGTTGCGGCGATGGAAGCTCGCTGGGGGCAGGGGTCGGAAGGATTGCCCGATCCCCTGACGAGGATCGCAAAGCTGGAAGAACAACTCCGAGTTTTGGAGGCCCGAACGGCAGGAAGCCGCTCGGGCAGAATCGGGACGATCAACGAACTTCGCGTGCCGGCAATGCAATCGAATGATGGGCCCATGGTGACGCCGGAAATTCAAGTTGGGCGTTCCCCGTGGCGGGCATCTTGTCGGATTATTCGCCGAGTGTCTGAGCCATCTGAGGTCGTGGTGGAAGTCTTCTCCAGCCAAAATCGTGACCAGCCCATTGCCCGGTTGACCGGCAATAGCAGTCAGGAAATTCGCGGGGAACCGGGGGGCTATTTTTTCCGTATCAAGGCTGTCGGGGCGGATGTCGTGGTTGCATGGGATACCCCGTGAGAATTCTGTGGGGTACCCCTTGAGAATTCGCCGGACGGCTCTCGAACAAGGGTTACTTTCGTACTCCCCGCTTCGCCGACACTTGTGGTACGAATCACCTCCAAGTGTTACGAATCAGGTCCAATTGTCGAACCGCAAATCCCTCGAAGTCCTCTAGATCGTTAGATCATTAAACGCGGTGGGAAAAGCGTCGCGTAGCGCTCCGTAAGACACAGCCGCGTCGCCACACACAAAGTGATGGAAGAAGGCTGAACTTATAATGAGATAAGATAGCCAAGGCTCTTTGTGCGTCAATTCATGCGGGGATGCAACTTTTTGCGATTCCTGCTGCGAAATGAGCAAGCAGACTTCGCGAAGGCAAGAACCGGGTTCCATTCAAGCGATTTACCGCCTTTGCCATAAGACGACTTTCGCTACGCGGACAAACGGGAACCCGCTGAAATCATGCGAGTTGAACGGTCCACTGGCGTTTGGAGCACGCGGCTAAGACTCGGCGGTTAACGGTCACTCCTAAGCCCGGTCCACGAAGAGCGGGGGCCCAACCCCGTTTTCCCAGTGTCAAATCTTCTTTAGTGATGAGTCGCCGAAAGAGGAGTCGGTCGTATGAACCTTCAAGATAGCGGAGGCCTCCTACGGAAGTGGCAAAGTGCCGGCCTGCCGCCGATAAGATGCCAGTTTCCCCGGGATGACACCCGAGTTGGTACCCCAGCCCCACGGACCGAGCCCAAGCAGCGATGCGAAGACTCGGCAAGAATCCGCCGCACTTGGAGAGGCGGATATTAATCAGATCGCACACTTTGAGATCTACCGCACGTCGAGCATCGGCCAGGCTACAGACCGATTCATCCAGCATAATCGGAATCTTAATTTGCTGCCGAACGGCGGCGAGGACAGAAAGCTGGTGATCTGGCACCGGTTGTTCAATGCAACTAATTCGATATGGTTCTAGGCTCGCAGCCAGGCGAATAAATTCCTCAGGCGACCATGCGCCGTTGGCATCCAGACGAAGATCAATTTCGGGTCCGAGGAGGCGACGAATACGCTGTACTTGTTTCAAATCTTGGGAGCCGGGTAGGCCTACCTTCAGTTTACATTGTGCAAAGCCGTACCATCGCACCCAACATGCGATAAGAAGTTGAGTCCACGCATCCTTGCCCGCGATGGTGGCCGAGAAGCGCACCGAGTCTTGTGGATCATAAATCGCGGAGGCCGGCGCAAAGGTAGCCGTCACGGAACTTACCGGCTGGGAGAAAAGACGGCCAAAAGCATCCAGAATACTCAGCTCCAAGGCACACCGAAGGGAATTTCCGAAAGCTTGACGCGGATCATAACACGTTGCGGGAATTCTCAGACGATCGCAGAGGGAAATGGCTTCTTCCCAACTGCGAACATCTTCGCGAAGCAAATCGGACCAAGAAGCCCCGATAAATTCTTGCCAAACGGCCTCAAGCTTTTCCCCTGTGACCAAGGCACGCGGAACCCCTTCGCCCCAACCTTCCACACCGTTGGCCAGCCGGCAGCAGACGACCAGGTTCTCGGAATAGGTGTACCGAGCTTTGGCGTGGTGAACAGATCGGCGAAGCGGCACACGGATCCAATACCCGGCCAACTGGATGATCCGCATGGCTACAAGTCGTCCCCACTTGGCAAAATCTGCATCCAGTGCACGATGCTCCACTGCGTCGCTAAAGTCCCAACGATCGATGCGGGGGTCCCGGGAAACTTTCGGGGGCTCAGCACCGCGCTTCGGCAAGTATGTCGCTTAAGTCTTACCGGTCCGCCCGGGGGCTAGGGGCTTTTGCCAGTGCCCAATCCAACGTCTCCTTGATTCCCTCCTGAAAATCGACCCGGGGCTGGTATCCCAAAATCTGCTTTGCCTTTTCGATCGAAAAGTCGAGGTTCAAAGCCATGAACTTGATGCGTGCCCGAGTCAGCAAGGGTGGTGTTCGTCGTCCGGTCCATCGCGCCCAAGCCTCCACCAGAGTGCACACAAGCTTCGCGAGCCATAATGGAACCTTTCCGGGCCTCGGCTTGCCCAGATAGTCTGCAATGGTATTGAGGTATTCTTGTCGAGTAACCAGGCGTTCATCCCGAATATTAAAAATTTCGCCTACCGCTTTTTCGTTGTCGATGGCCAAAAAGATCGCATCGACCAAGTTGCCCACGTAGGTGTTGTTCAGTACCTTCATGCCGTCGCCCAAGAATCGGATGCGACCGCTGGCAAAGTTTTCTATTACCCGCGGTATCGAGTGCCGCTCGCCTTGCCCATACACAAAACCCGGACGCAAAATCACCGCCGGAAAACCGAATTGCTCGATATGTTGGCGAAGGATCAATTCACCCTCGGCTTTTGTCCGCGTATACCCGTCGAGGCCGTGGTAATCGGGCGGCACAGTTTCATCAGTTCCGAAATGATCTTTCCCGGCGTACACACCCAAGGTACTGATGTGGATAAATCGGCGCAACGTTGGCTCGCGCTCCAGTGCGGTTATCAAATGTTCCAATCCCACCACATTGATGCGGCGGTACTCCTCCAGGGGGCCCCAATCGCCAATATGGGCCGCCGCATGAACGACAACTTGAACCCCGTTGACGGCAGGTGCCAACGTCTCGGGCTGTCCGAGGTCGGCTTCCACCATCTGGACGTCGAGGTCTTCCAAGGCGCTTCGGTCACTTGTGGGCCGCACCATCGCACGTACACGATATCCCTCTTGGATCGCTCGACGCACGACGTGCAGGCCGATCATTCCGCTGGCCCCCGTGACGAGCATGAGTTCTCCGCGCACGATCCGACCCTCTCATTCGGCTACACTTCGGTTTTTGACCTCACAATCTACTTTCATTCCCACGAGATTTTACCTAGGGCCGAGATTTCTTTGATATCCCTCCACCCCAAGGAGCACGGGCCTCTTTACTTCCAAACTTTCAAGCCGCTCCAAAACGGATCACTGCATTGGCCTGAAAGAAATCCCACCTCAATGTATTAGGAAAGCTGTTCAAGGAAAAGGGTCCCACGGTTGAGCAATCTGTATGGATGCAGAGGCTCAATTTTTCCATTACACTCACATGGAACTTTATTTTTTGCATTGGAACCAGATTGGAATAGTTTTGCTTTCCTATCATTTTCTAGGTCGGTCAGGACGATACTCGCCGCAATAGCTCGGACGCTACTTCCGGAACCAAAATATTGCTCAGACCTTGACCCACGTTGTGGCGGGGATGCTCCCGACCGTTAAGGAGAATTACAAGAAGGCTTAGAACGGATTTAAAATAACGGGGTGGCTGCGGACAAAATACCGCATCAACCTCGAGGGCGTAACTTTGGCCACGCGTTCGCCAATCAGTTTAAAGTGTTCTGCCACGAGGTGGGAGTTTGCTCACGGTTCTCTCCCATATCCAAATGGGTACCGGAAAAACCGAAGCCTTCGCCGACGGGAGCCTTAGGAGTTTCCAACGATTTTCGAGCAATTTCTAGAAGCCGATCGATGAAGTCCAAATCCGCCACTAGGCAAGGATGCTTGTACTCCTCGAAATTCCCGCGGCTTGCGGTCCGGTGCAGTCGCAAAGCACGAAATGTACCCGGCGGAACGATTTGCACCCGCAGCGGAGCCACCCGACGTGTCTCCAACCGATTGGCGTACTCGCAGTTGATCGCAGCCAGCTCGGCGTTGACGGTAACAGCAAGCTCTTGTTGCCGTCCGCAATATGGCCCTGGCTCGAGCAGAAGCACATATTGGGGTCGCTCTCCCATCACGGGTGCCACTGTGAAAGCTTGAGCGGGCCAACCAAATCGCTTAAAAACCCGCTGTACAGCCTCGATCACTTGTGCTTCGGTGAGCTTTTCGCCGGTAAAGCTCGAAAAGTGAGCCCCCTTATTTCGAAATTCCACGAGGGGTACTTCTCCCACAAAACCGGTACAGCGCACTACGTCACGAATGTCGTAGCGGTATAGTCCGGAAGAGGTAGTTAACAAGATGTAGTAGTCCTTCCCCTCCTCGAGCTCATGCGCTTCGAGAACCGTGGGTTGAGGCCGACCGTACTCCTCCTCGGGAATAAACTCGAAGAAATGGTGGCAATACTCAAGGATCCCAGAACTGGTACCATCTTCAAAAGGAATCGACATGTGTCCTTCGCTCGCTGAAAGCCCGTGATCCCGAAGGGCAACTTTGCCATAATACTCCTCTAAAAGCGGCAAGAAGACCCGCACGGATCCCCCCATCCACACGGCGAGGACCGAAAGTTCCGGCCAAATTGCCGGGAAATACAGCCGGCCATACTGCCGAATGATTCCCTCGAGCTCGCGCGCGCGACGCGGACTTTTTCTCAGATACCCGCTCAAGTGGCGACGCACCTCTGATGGGACTTCAAGATCTTCTCGAAGCCCTCCATCGAAAATATCCCGCACTAGGTATTCGCGCTCGGCGTCAGCCATCCGGGCAAACTCCACGAGGGTGCTCGGATTAGCCGTTCCAATCATGCCCACTTTCTTGCTTACAAGGGCTAACCGCAGCGCCGTATAGTGCTTGGCAAACGGATTATGAATCTTGATGATGCTCGAAGGTAGCAAAAATCTGGACCGGGCGACCCACGGTGCGGTCTCGGTAACAAGCCCACTGATATTGCCGCACGGGATTCTTGCTTCAGTGAAGAACTGTTGCCAATCGCTGGCGAGTTTGAGCGTCTTTTTCACCACTAAATCTTTGTGATCCCAGTACAGACGCAACCCCCAAATATTCCACCCCCGGCGGTACTCCCGGAAGAAATGATTGGTAATAGGGATGAATTTTGGTTGGCTGGTGGTTCCGGAGGTCAGGGCAAACATGAGGACCCGGGTATCCGGTCCGTACATCGCTGCGAGGTCGCCCTTTTTCAGCCGTTCGATCCAGGGACGGTAGTACTCGTAATCAGTAATCGGCACGTGTTTTCGAAAGTCATCCAAAGAGTGAATTTTGGAAAAGCTGTGCTTTCGGCCGAAGTCCGTCGCGGCGTTTCGGGCAATCTTTTCCATTAAAACACGATGCTGTTCCTGACGACCGCAACGCGCCCCAAGTATGAAGCGTTGAAAACGTCGGTATCTAATGTACAAATAGGCGTATCGATGCAGCATGATGGGCATCCTCCGGTGAGCTGAAAGCACTAAACGCCCCCTTGGCTCCTCCAGCCACCCATTTCAGAACGAGGCTTAATCCTCCCCGGCCGAGGGCTCCCCATCGGCTTGTGTCTCTTCCCCTAAATTCATGTCATCACACCTCGCCGCACCGCTTTGAAGCTCCGCAAATTTTCTAATGACCTCCTTCCGGGTGAAAAACTTCCCCGCCCCGCGCTTTTCCAGTTCATGCACCAACCGGACGACTAGTTCATTAAAAGGCGTGTCCATTCCCACCTTTTGACCCAAACGCACGATTTGTCCGTTGATAAAGTCCACTTCTGTTTTCTTGCCCAGCAATAGGTCCTGATACAAGGAAAAAATGATGGGACGCCGGTTATACTTTAATCGGGCAATCTGACCGACGAAAAAGCCCACCATCGGCCAATCCAATAGGTGAAGAACCCGCCGTAACCCATCGATGCCCGGGCGGCTGGGGATTGGATGAACGGGAATTTCGGCCTTCGCCAGGACCTCTTCGACTTCCCGAAGTAACGGCCATGCCACGTGCCGTCGCCACGGACGATACACAATTCCCTTGGAAATAAAGTTGGAGCCCGACAGGCATGAGGCATAACCCAATGCATTCATCGCTAATTTGTTATAACGAACAGCGTGAATGTTCTCGGTCCTTTCTACCCGCAGTCCGGTTTGCTTGAGGACGTCGCAAGCCACAATCGCCGCTTTTTCGCCCAGAGGGATAATCGGCCCCAACAAGGTCGGCCCGTCTAGTTGTAAGCTGACGACTCCGGGAGAAGGTATGGCGACATTGATCGCCGTCATGGCGGCCACGACCCGTTCGGGCATCACGTACTGGGTGAAAAGCGCATCATTGATCCCGTTCTGAATGGTCACCAGAATACTATGACCGATAAACGGAGTCACCGAATCCATGGCCGCCTGCGTGGCTTGGGATTTAATGCAAATAAGCAGGAGATCGCTATCCGCTAAAGCACTGGGCTCCGTCTCCATGCGTACCGGAACTCGAAGCTTTTTTTTCCCGAATAGAATCTCGAGCGCCCCTTGTTCGCGCACTGTTTCGGCGTGTGGCCCGCGGCCGACCAACACCACATCGCAATGAGGCGCGCGGTGCTGCAGTAGCCCTCCGAAAAAGGAACCGATTGCGCCAGCACCCAAAATTCCGATTTTCATGTCGTCCCGCTTCTCATGTTGTATTCCGGCGGATCGGCGGTCGCCTTATGCGCCTGGGAAAAATGTGATGCGCCCGAAAAAATCTGATCTTCCTGCATCATTTGCGAAATGGTGACACTTCAGAAGCGAATCCGTTCGTTTGTCCTCTGCCGCTAAGTGTCAGATTTACCCCAAAGCGCTGAGCTGCGTGCGAAACTGTCGCCGGCAAGTTCAGCAGTTTTCCTCGAACCGAGCGCTAAAAAACAGGCCGCGAATGTGTCGGGCAAAATCTCGCAACAAATTTGGCCTCATGCCGCCGGCAAATCGCCTATTTCACCCGGTCCTCGTTTTGTGAGGCATCTGGCAAAGCCTTGCCCCGTTTATTAACGCTGTGCCAGCGAAACATGACGCAGAGCTTGCTCCAATTCGTTCAATAGGTGCTGGGCTAACTCGGTAACGTTAGGGCGATTCATCATGCTGAAGTGGTCACCGGGAACCTCGATGATCCGAAACCGTTGTCCCGAAACTTTGCCCCAACCAAGGTCTGCGTCCAAACGCTTTCCCGACAGCTCTGCCAACTTGCCGCGCACCGCCGGGAGGAACATGAGGATTTCCGCCTCTATCGGACGCAGCTCGTAGTGCAAGACGAATCGGACATGTTCACGAGCGACCTCGCAGAGACGCCGAATAAATTCCGGCGAGGCACCCGCCGGCACCGCCCCTTGCTTCTTGGCTTGTTCAAGTGCGGCGAGATATACAGCTTCTTTTTGCAAATTTCTTAACTCGTCATATGACAACTGGATCGGCGCGGGCGTGAAATGATTTGTGAACTGTACGAGGTCGCAAAGAAATCGGGCCTCATTTCCCAGGTCGACCCCCTCGTAAATGTCAGGGACAGGAGTATCGAAGAAGATGAGCCTTCCCAAATCAGCCCCGTCCGCCAAAAGTCTTCGAGCCAGCGCGAAGGCATAAATTCCACCGGCGGACCAACCTGCCAAAAAATACGGTCCGGTAGGCTGATAGCTGCGAATGGCAGACCAGTATTCCTCGATCATTTCATCGAGGGAGTGGTGAGGCTCCAGCACGCCCTCCGCCCCCCTGGCCCGAAGCGCACAGATCGGCCAATGTTCCGAAAGCTCCGCGGCCAAGTCCTGATAACAGCGAAAATCGCCCCCGAGCGGATGGATGCAGAATAGCGGCGGACGCCCATCGCCCTTCCCCAGCGGCACAATGGGAGACCATGCAGCTTTCTGACCGGTTTCCGTTCTCAGCACATCGGCCGATTGTTCGGTAAGCAGCTTTGCCGCCAAATCTGCCAGAGTGGAAAGACTCGGACTTTCCACGAAAGCTGCCATCGGTAGATTGAAGGCCAAACGAGCTTCGAGATTGTTCTTCAATTCCATCGCCATGAGGGAATCCATCCCCAAAGCGCTCAAGGGCTGATCGGGGTCGATTCCCCCAGCCTCTAACCCCATGATGCGTGCAAGCTCCTTGCCGAAGTAATCCACCAGTAAGCCTTTGCGCTCCTCCATCGGCCTGGAGCGAAGGGTAGCTAGAAATTCGTGATCGACCGTGCCTGACTGCTCCGCTACTTCCGGAGCTGCTTGTTCCCCTGAAAGTTCATCTAGTAGCGGCATCTTACGTCCGCCGAGAACCTGCCGAACCCGTGCCCAATCCGCGTCGATAACCACCACATCCGCCCTGGGTTGCTGAAGGAGTGCTTCCAAGAGCGCTAAGCCGTTACTGGGCGAAAGCAGCCGCATTCCCCGAGCCGCGATTCGTTGGGCCCCCGAATCAATGGCCATCCCGACCTCCGCCCAAGGTCCCCAGCAAATCGAAATTGCCGGCAGCCCCGCAGCTTGTCGCGCTACCGCCAAAGCGTCGAGGAAAGCATTCGCCGCCGCATAATTGGTTTGCCCGGGCGATCCCAACACACCGGCTACCGATGAGAACATGATGAAGAAATCGAGCGGGTCATCCTTCGTCAAATCATGCAGGTTCCAAGCACCATCCACCTTAGGCCGTATGGGAGCTAAAAGCTGTTCCTTATTCATTTGGGGGAGTAAACCATCGGCCAGCACACCCGCGGCATGGATCACTCCCCGCAAGGGCGGGAAGTCGCCCCGTCGCTTTGCCAACTCCCGAGCTACGGCGTCGTGGTCGGAAACATCGACTTGCATCAAATAAAACCGCGCGCCCTGCTGCTCCATGGCTTGCAAGATTTCCCGGGTTGATTGGCCCGGCGAACGTCTGGCCATCAGTGCCAGATGCCGGGCCCCCTTACGAACCAACCACTCCGCCACCTTAAGTCCCAAAGCCCCCAGGCCGCCGGTAATCAGATAGGTTGCGTCGGGCCGAATGGCAAAATCCTTCTCGTCGACACCCTTGCCGATTCCAAGTTCGGATGGGACCACGACCGCACTCCCGGGCGTGGTCCGCGCTTCAATCGTGGACGCGGTTGGGGCGGGGTGTTCTGGCGTCGCTCCTTTCCCGTGACTTGTGGCAACGCCGAGCGAACTTTGCTTTTCTGAGACTTTGGATAGCGAGATAACGATTTTTCCTATGTTCTTCCTTTGAGCCATGTACCGGAAAGCCGCCCGCAATTGCTCGACTGGAAATTCCGTCAAAGGCAAGGGGCGGTAACTTCCTTCGGCGAATCGCTCCATGATCTCGGCAAATAGTTGCCGGATGAGCTGGGGCCGCTGACGCAGCATTCGATCCAAATCGATAGCGAAATAGGAAAGGTTATCTTGAAAAGGAAGCAATCCGATCATGCGGTTCTGGTAGATATCCGTTTTGCCGATCTCCAAGAACCGCCCGTAAGCCCGCAACAACCGTAGGCTCTCCGTGATCGCATCGCCGGGGAGAGAATTCAGAACAACATCTACCCCTTCCTGTCGAGTGATGCGGCGGATTTCATCGGCGAAGGAGAGGCTTCGCGAATCAAGAACATGGGAAACGCCGAGACTGCGGAGGAATTTACGTTTTTCCTCGCTGCCGGCTGTGGTAAAGATCTCCGCGCCGATATGTTGGGCAATCTGAATGGCCGCTAGACCTACCCCGCCTGCCCCGGCGTGAATCAGCACGCGCTCATCTGGCTGAAGCCGCCCAAGCCACACCAGGGCGTAATATGCCGTCAAGAAGCTGATCGGTATGGTGGCGGCCTCTTGGAAAGAAAGCCCCGAGGGCTTGTGCACAAGGGCATATTCAGCACTCAAGGCATGCGACGCGAAACTGTAGGGCGCTACCCCCAGAACTTCATCCCCCGGCTTAAAGCGGCTTACCTCTTCGCCAACCGCTGTGACCACGCCAGCGCACTCGATTCCCAAGGGAACCACCGGATCGGTGATTCCAGGGTACAAGCCAAGCGCTTTGAGAACGTCGCTGAAATTTAAACCGTCAGCACGAACTTCGATCTCCACCCGATCCCCGGTGGGAGCCAGTCGCTCCAGTTTCTCAAAACCAAGCGCATCGAAGCTTCCCGGCTTGCCGAGCCGTACACGGAACGGCCCCTTGGACGGTGGCACTTGCCCAGTACCACCCCCTTCTCTAATGAGCTCATGAGCGGGTATCAGGCGCGGCACGAAGCGGCGATCGGATCGTATGGCTACCTGAATCTCTTCATCAGATTGCTGAATCTCGGCCAGGAGTTGAGCCACGCCCACCGCTACTGGTACCACCGGATCCACATCGATAAGTCGGCACCTTAATTCGGGATGTTCCAAGACAAGCGACCGCCCAAATCCCCACAAAGGGGCTTGAAATGGATCGACATGCTCCGACGAATACCCTCCTGGTAAATCGTCTCTGGATGCATCAGCAAGCCGCTGCGAGATAGAATCGCCCTCAGAACGCATCGTCCGTGCCGAGTGATTTACTTCACCTGGTGGAACGCTTTGTCCCCCCTGGCTCACGATAATAAGCTCCCCGCCGCCACTGCGGGAGCTTCTCAGCAGGTGTTGGGAAACTTGGAGCAAACCGCTCAGCACAATATTCTTGAGCCGTTGCAGCTCCGCAAAAGTTGCGTTCTGCATTCGGGCCGCAGGTGTCCGCAAACCCCATAAATAGATTACACCTCGCGGCCGATCCAATCCCGTTGCGCGGAGTCGCGACTCAAGCTCGTTCCAATGGTTCGGAGATCCCGGGTCGATAGTTACATGGATTAAACGGGACGCCCTTTGAGAGGTTTCCGCATCGATTTGGTTTTCAGACCCTCCGAGACGGTTAACCGCAGAGGGTTCCGAGTTTGACGACTTGTCAAGAAGTCCTTTTGGCGTCTTTAGAGTTCTCCACTTAAGCTCTTTGCCTGGGGATACTAAAACTAGACGACAATCGGTAAAGTCCGCGTGCGAAAGTAAATGGTGTGCCCACTCCGATTGCTCGGCTATTTCGAGGTCGCAAAGAATCCACCAAACCCCCGTTAAATTCTGAGCACCTCCCGTTGAAGGTGCCTCATGCCCCAGACGGCTACTTTCCGACGGCGGCGACGATTCTCCTTCCCGGTGAGCCGACAGCGTCCCCGCCCGGACCGCATGCTCGGTTTCCGACGGATAGCTCGCTCGACGCGGATTCGATTCTTGCATCCCCCCCGCAAGAACAGATCCTGCATCTCGCCAAGCGACGCGGTATACCAATCGTTTGAGCCGATCTTTCTCGCTTTCCAGTTCAGTTCGGCCAACGCGTTCCACCCGAAGACCGCGAATTTCCACAACGACTTGTCCCCGGGAATCGAGCCAGAAAACATCGGCTTCGACCACCTGAGTGGCAGGACCTTGATCGGGGGAACGCCGCACCGCATAGGCAAATTTGGCCTCGTGTGGTGGCCGATAATTTCGCAGTTGCCCCAGATATGTTGGCAAGAAAGTGTGGGGATTGTACTGGCCGTCGGCCCCGAGCGGTACTACCCCCGCCGTGATCTGCAACGAGGCATCCAGCCATGCGGGATGAAGGAGATAGTCGGACGCTTGCCGTTCAACATCCGGCGGAGGCTGCAAGTGTGCGATCGCATCCGCCCGGCGCCGCCGCAAGCGATCCAACCCCTGAAATAGTGGCCCATATTGGAGTTGGCGGGCTCCCATCAGTTGGTAGAACTCTTCCCGACTTTTGACATCGACCACCTGCTCATCAAATCGGTCGAGATCAATCGCGGGGAGATCTTCACCATCAGGGCAATTCGCCTCAGAGCGAATCCTGCCACAAGCATGCAGGGTCCATCGAAGCTGACCATCCGTGGCATCTGCTGGGGCACTAAAAACCTCGAAGCTCGCTACACCCACAGCCTGCTCAGAAACAGCTACTTGCACAATCCGCGCGGCGTTCTCCGGCAGGAAAAGAGCATGCTGAAGCGACAAATCTTCGACCGTGTGTTTTCCCGGCCCAAAAAGCTCTCGCGCAATAGCCAGGCCTATTTCCGCATAAAAAGCAGCAGGGACAACCGGCGTGCCTTGCAATCGGTGATCTTTGAGATAAGCGGGTGAGGTCTGCGAAATTTGATTCTCATAAATGCGTTGGGGCAAGGCCGTTGGAACCCGCACGCCTAAAAGAGGATGCACCACAGGCCCCTTGGCTGCGGTAGCAAGCGACGTCCTTCGAGGTTTGGGTTCGAACCAATAACGGCTGCGTTCGAACGGATAGGTGGGCAGTTGACACCGCTTCCTCGGCCAGTACTGGTCGAACGCCTTCCAGTCGATGCGTGCGCCGGCTAGGTATAGTTCGCCGAAACTATCGAGCAGCACTTCCCAATCGTCGTGCCCTTTTCGCAGAGATGGCGCCGATACCCCCCGCCAATTACTCACGCAACGCCGGGCCATACCCAAAAGAATGGGTGCCGGCCCCAACTCTAACCAAACATCGGGCCGCTGAGCATGTAAGCATTCCACTCCCTGCGCGAAAAGCACAGCATGGCGAATATGATTGCGCCAGTAACGAGCATCCGGAATTCCCTCCAAAAACTCGCCGGTGACATTTGAGACAATCGGCACCCGCGGCTCCTGAAAGGGTATTTGCCGGGCAAAATCCTCGAAGGTATCGAGGATTGGATCCATTAAAGGACTATGGAAAGCATGCGACACCGCGAGGGGATGAGTGTTTATCCCTTGTTTCTCGAACGCCTGGGCCAGCTCGCTCACCAGATCGGCTTTGCCGGAGATTACCGTGTTTGTCGGCCCATTGATGGCAGCCACACTAACCTGGCTTTCCAGACCTTCTAAATGAGGCCGCACCACCTCTTCGCTTGCGAAGATCACTGCCATCATCCCGTCTCGAGGTAGTTCGGCCATCAGCCGGGCGCGTTCGGTAATTAGACGCAGCCCATCTTCGAGCGAAAATACGCCGGCAATACACGCCGCGACATACTCCCCCACGCTATGCCCCAAGATATAATCCGGCTCGATACCCCACGAAAGCCACAGCTTGGCCAACGCGTATTCCAGCGCAAAAAGTGCCGGCTGAGTGTACAAAGTTTCATCGAGTAGGGAATGAAGAGGCACCCCTTCACTTTGAGAATGTTTTGCTCCGAGTGCCGCGCTACTGGGTGGCTCTTCTGACTGAGGATATAAAACATCGAGCAGTCCGACCGGAAGATGCGGCCGCAGGATAGCGTCACATTGCTCCAAAGCTTCCCGAAATGGAGGGCATGTCTCCCATAACTTACGGCCCATTCCCACGTACTGCGAACCCTGACCGGTGAAAAGAAAAACGATTTTGGGACGCCCCAGCAGCTTCACTTGACCCGATTTGACCCCCGGCTGTCGCTTGCCCGTTAGGTAGTCATCTAACCGCCTGGCCATCTGTGCCCGCGAGGCAGCGCAAATTGCAAGACGTTGATTGAAATGATTGCGGCCGGAGTTGGCGGTATAGCAGACATTGGGCAAATCTTCGTCCGGGCAATTCTCCAAATACTCCCGATAGCGGCGTGCTAAGTGTTGAAGACTGCTCGAGCTTTTGGCACTGAGCGTCAATAAGTGAAAAGAGCGATCTCGGTCCACCACCTTCACTTTACGCGGACCGACTTCCTCCACGATAACGTGTACATTCGTGCCGCCAAAACCGAAGGAGCTTACCCCCGCAATTCGCCTGCCGGCCAAAGGTTCCCATTCCATCGGTTCTCGGGGGATAATCAGCCGGGTTCCTTCCAAGCGCACATTGGGATTCAACTCCCTGAGATGCAGCTGTCCAGGGATGATCTCATGGCGCATCATCAAGGCAACCTTAATCAAGCCGGCAATTCCCGAGGCGGTTTCCGTATGTCCGATATTCGCTTTCACGGAGGTCAACCAGCAGGGGTACTCCCCCTGTTGACTGCGACGAAAGAGCCGTTGCAGCCCCTGGATTTCAATGGGATCGCCCAGCGGGGTACCCGTCCCATGAGCCTCGATGTAGCTGACCTGAGAAGCCTCCAAACCCGCATTGGCCAACGCTGCCCGGATTACCTCGTGCTGCGAACGGCTATTGGGGGCCGTAATTCCCGATGTTTTCCCGTCCTGGTTGGCCGCACTGCCGCGGATAACTGCCCAAACATGATCCTCGTCGCGTATGGCATCCGTGAGACGCTTTAGGACGATGACTCCGCACCCCTCGCCGCGAACGTATCCGTCAGCGGCTGCATCGAAGGGCCGACACTTACCCGTGGGGGATAACATGCGGGCCTTCGAAAAGGCGATCATGACCTCCGGGGAAAGGATGAGGTTCACCCCTCCCACCAGTGCCATATCGGACTCCCGTGCCCGCAAGCTCTGAACGGCAAGGTGCACGGCAAGCAGCGCCGAGGAGCAAGCCGTATCTACCGAAAGGCTAGGACCCCGAAGGTCCAAAACGTATGAGATTCGATTTGCCGCGATACTGAGGGCGTTGCCCGTCCCGGCGTGCGCATCAATGTACTCGAGGTGTTTCTCGAAGTGAGTGGGAATTTTCGAATAGTCAGTCGCGCCGATCCCCACGAAGACCCCGGTTTTTGAGCCGGCAAGTCTTTCCGGCGCGACACCCGCATTTTCCAAAGCTTCCCAAGCTACCTCCAACAGGACCCTTTGCTGGGGGTCCATTCGCGCCGCTTCCCGCGGCGAAATGCCGAAAAAGACCGGATCGAAAAGGTCCACGCCGTCGATAAATCCGCCCCAACGTGTGGACATCTTTCCGGGCTTATCGGGATCCGGGTCGTAATACGCATCGACATCCCAGCGGTCTGGGGGGATTTCGCCTGTCGCATCAACCCCTTCAAGGATAAGACGCCAATAACTTTGGAGATCCGGAGCTTGGGGAAAGCGGCAGGCCATGCCCACTAAGGCGATCGGCTCGCTTACATCGGTTAAGCTCTGGGCCAATCGCTGCTCGAGAAGACGACGCTGTGCGGGTGATAGCTTTGCCAACCGGTCAAACAATTCCCCCATGCGTCCGAAAATCCCTTTAAGAGTGGTGCTGCGAGATCCTATTGCCGGATGTATTGGGTGTGGCGGAGACTTCACCGTCACCCAAGCGTTCTACCTCCGCCAACAAGTCCTCAAACTCCTTCGTTGCCGACAAAGGCTCTGCCGTGGGTTCACAGAGTTCCTCCTCAGGTACACGCCCAGCGGCCATCGCAGCAAGATACTCAGCCAAGCTGGCAGGCGTGGGATAATTCCAAACCAATGTCGGTGTCAATTGCAAATTCAATGCTTGCTCCAATTCTTCGGCCAACTCCACCGCTGCCAGCGAGTCCAGACCATACTCCGCAAATGGTCGAAAGCGATCAACCTCTTCCGGGGCAACCCCCGCTCTGTCCACCAACCAACTGAGCAAGACCTCCTCAATTTGTTGAGCCAAACGCCGAACGCCGGCCTCTGAGAAATCCCGTGCCGAAGCGAGTAGTTTCGTCAGTTTTCCGTTTCTCCCATTCCCCGAGGAGGAAAGCCTTCCCGCGGCCAGCTCCTGGCGCGATGAACCCTCACGTCTCTCTCCGTTTCCCGAGGACGTCAATTGGCGCGGGGGAGCTTCTATACCTGTAACCCGTTCCCTCGTTTGGGGCCCCGAGGCTGCCTCCGTTTTTACGTTCTTTACCCATTCAGCAATCACTTTGAGTTGACCATTCAGGTACCACTCACGGCAAAGGTTTCTTTGAATTTTGCCACTCGTGGTTCGCGGCAGGCTGGCCTGGCGAATTAGAACTACCGCATGTAATTCGACTTCATGCTCCTCAGCAATTAGGCGACGAATTTCTCGTATTACCTCAGCCAAATCGAGATGGCGATAATGTCGATCAACTTCCTGAACAACAACCAACCTCTCTTGACCGTCGATATCTACTGCGAAAGCCGCGCCTGCACTCGGCAGCAACGCCGGATGGGCGTGTTGTACCGTTAACTCGAGATCCTGAGGATAGAGATTTCGGCCTCGAATTATGATTACTTCTTTTATTCGTCCGGTAACGTAAAGCTCCCCATTAAGGATGAATCCTAGGTCCCCGGTACGGAGATATGGACCTTCCCCCGTGGGGCTCAACTGAGCGCGGAAGATCCTTTCGTTCTCCTCTTCCCGGTTCCAGTAACCAACCGCAACGTTTTCACCTTTGAGCCAGATCTCGCCAACTTGCCCAGGGCCAACGCGTTCCCCAGTTTCCGCGTTTACGATCGCTATCTCCTGCCGCAAAAGCCCAGAGCCGCAACCCACCAACGGTTGCGAGTGGCTTTTTGCGCTTTCATCCACAGGCTCCACTCGATGGTTTGCCAGCGCTTCTCGGCTCACATACAAGACCGCAGGCTTCCGCGGGCCAATTCCCCCGGAAGCAAGCAGCGTTGCCTCCGCCAATCCATAACACGGATACAACGCCGCGGGGTTAAAACCGCAGGGAGCAAAAGCACGCGCGAAGTTTTCCAAGGTCTCCGCTCGAATGGGTTCCGCCCCACAAAATGCCACTCGCCAGCAGCTTAGATCCAGTTTCTCCTTTTCCTCGTCCGTGATCTTTCGGACGCACAAGTCGTACGAGAAGTTTGGGCCACCACTCACTAGGGCCCGATTCTCCGAAATCGCTTCTAGCCAGCGGACCGGGCGTTGCAGGAAGCTGGTGGGTGACATCAAAACGCTGTGGCCCCCCGTGTAGAGTGCCATCAAGATCCCGCCGATCAACCCCATATCGTGATACGCGGGCAACCAGAATACGCCTACCCCAGGTTGCTCCGGAACCTTGACCCACGGAATATCAAACCCGCACCGAATCATCTCCAGATTGGCCATTAGGTTGCGGTGCGAGATCATGACCCCCTTAGGTTCGCTTGTAGAGCCGGAGGTGTACTGCAAGAAGGCGAGGTCCTCCGGCTTAAGCTCCGGTCGCTCCCAAGCTTGCGCGAACTCAGGAGCGATCGAATCGATGGTAATCCATCGCAGCGCACCTAACTCAGGGGCGACCCGGGCTATATCTAGGGTTGTTAGGGTTTGCGAGGTCGTCAGAGCTACAGACGCCCCGCAGTCTTTTGCGATGGCGGTCAACCGGGGCATGGGCCGTTTTGGCTTAGGGTAGGTAGCAGGAACAGCCAGAACTCCTGCACAGATGCAGCCGAAAAAGGCTGCCACAAAGTCAAGCCCCGGCGGAAAAACCAAAAGTACTCTGTCTAACGGCCGTGCAAAACGCTGCAAATGTCCGGCGATGGTCTTCGCACGCTCATAAAGTTCGCCAAACGTTAGGTGCGAATCAGCCTCATTCTCGAAACAGAAGCGGTAAACCTCTCTGTCTGGTCGGGCCGAGGCTTGCCATTCCAGAACCTCGAGCAACGTCCTCAGGTTGGCAGGACCACCGGAAGCTACGAATGCTTGCGACATCAGCGAGGCTTCCTACGGATTCGGGTTTTAGCCGTCGATTGGCCGACAAAAATATTCAACCTTCAGGGGGGAGTACAACTACTTGAACACGATCCCAACCGTCACCAGTGTAGGCCGTTCGATGCAATAAAAGATGTCGCTCCTCGCACTTAAAAGTATCAGTATCGAGGTATGGCGCGGATTAAGCTTTCCAACCCTCCCATGGTCGCCGCTCGAATCCACATTACCCAGCGACTGGTCGGCGATTCGTCTGAAAACAAACTACAAGGTATTTCGCTAAACTACACATTTTAACTTGGTTAGGTTAAATGGATAGAGCAAGCCAAAAACGGGCTTTTTGTGGGAAAATAGAGATTTTATCGGCGGCCTCACCTTTAGGCAAACACCCAGCGAGCATCCGAACGTTCGGTGCATGTCTTATTGCGACATCTCCCTGGTGCAATTTCCCAAACCTCGGATTCGTCTTAACATGCTAGTAGTTCGATTTTTCTTAATCCTTTTTTCTTAATCCTTGAAAGAGCTACATTTTTCGAAGAAATAGCAGACCCACGTTCATCAAAGATTATTATCGCTAGAATTTAAATAAATTTAAGACGGCAAGTTATATTTTGCACTCTAAGCAAAATTTTTTGTTACCTTTTTTGGGGGGACTTTTATTACCAACTTTTTGGAGGGATTAAATAAATTTGTAGCGATACTTTTCTGGGCTTTTTGTCTCCTCTTGAGTGGAGCACTATGGAAAGCTTCGGCGGATCGCTCAATGTGCATCGCTAAAGTTAGTGGTTGCGGGGATAAAAGCGGGCAACTCAGTTAACCTTTCTTGTCTTAATCCTGCATTTCTTGCCTTAATCTGCATTTTCCGACATTTGCTTTGGTAGGGTTGAGCTTAACTCCGACTCGGCTAAACTCTGAGATTGAATTGCTGAAAGTAAACTAATAGCATGCATATACTGACTTTTTATTTCGAGCATGCTTTCGCGGGACGAAAACCGTCGCAAAATCCCCCTCTATTTGTGCGATTATTTGTGCGATCCAACAGCGAAGCAGCCTTCCATGGTATGGTGCAGCCGAACTCTCCGCTCTTAACCCACTCGTGTATCCCGTTTTTCGGCGTTCCGCGATTAATGACTCCGCTAAGGTAACCCCTTGTTTACGTCAAATTATTTGGGCTCGATTTGGGTTTTTCGAAATTGTCCGCGTTCATTACCAAAAAGTCTCAGCGCGACTCACTTCGGGCTTTGGTGGCCGCGGGCAACCTGACCTTAGAGGCTGAGGCGCAAATAACGTTCCAATTCCCTTCGATTTGCGCAGTTCTTCCTATACATCTAAATAGCTATCATTATAGTCGACTATTTTCGCGGCGTGCCTCCTGTTGGCATTTCCCCCTTTTAGTCTTAATGCGGCCAAGAGTTATCCGGACTTTGGCGAAGTCTCGGAAAATTCGTCAGTAATGGACACGCTCTGTGTAATGTGGAGAATTTGGCGTAATCGCAAAAAAAGAAACTTTAAGACAACCGGCAAAACATGCTTACCGCTGATGCTTTCTAAGGAGAGTACGTGATGACTGGCGGCGGGGCCGAGTGTATGCGCGAGCTGCGCCTGTGGTTCCCCTGGCTTCGCGAGGATTTAACGGACGTTCGGCTCTGGCTAATTTGCTTCAATTATGCGGGGGGCGGCACCTGGATTTTCGGGCGATGGCAACAGGCGTTTCCCCGGGAAATTCAGGTCCTTCCGGCCATGCTCCCCGGTCGGGAGTCCCGATTTTCCGAAAAGCCGTACGAGTCGCTCGAATCGCTAAGCTCAGTATTAGCTAAGCTGGTTGCGGAGTTGACGCGCGATACTCCGTATGCAATTTTTGGTCACAGTTTTGGGGGTTATTTGGGATACGAGCTGATCAGGCTTCTGGTGAAAGAGGGGTATAAGCCTCCGGTTTGTTTTTTCGCGAGTGGTTGCCGAGCCCCTCATTTAACGCGATTTTGCTCCGAGATGCATCATCTCCCCGATCCGGAGTTCAAAGAGGCGGTGGAAAAGCGTTTCGGTGCTTTACCGAAAGTAATCGCACGGGATCCCGTGCTCCTTCCGATCTATTTGCGGTCGATACGCGCAGATTTGGCGATCCTGGAGCGCTATGCCTATACCGCCGGCAAGCCGCTGCCGTGTCCAATATTTGCCCTCGGCGCTTCAGACGATCTGGAGGTTCCGGTGCCCGATTTGATCGCTTGGGTGGAACACACTCGCGAAAAGTTTATCGCGGAATTATTTTCGGGGGGGCATTTTTTCATCAGGTTGCGGCAAGACGAAGTGCTTCGAGTTCTATCGCGACGCTTGAGCTTGTGGGTGGAAACCTGGTAGCGTGTTGTCGCACCAAGGGAATAGAGGCGATTGCCTTAATTCCGTAGTGCCTTCATTTGCTGGAAATGCTTTTCCTTGAAATGTTTTGGAGTAATCGGGGAGGATTAGCAACCCTCGGCCCTGAATCGCTTGGGGCTCTATTAGAGCCTACCCGTTTATTTGTTTTTCCATGAGTAGTTGGCCCGATCCATCGGTATCTAATGCAAACAAGCCACCTTTACCAATTGGTGTGGTTCATCTTTGGAGGTGGCGGACAGACAACGTGTGCCGTGATCGACTCTGCATAGAGATCCTTTCGCCAGACGAACGAGAGCGCTTATCCCGACTGGGCACCGAGCGGCAGCAGCTACGATTTTGCGTTGCGCGATTGGGGCTGCGGAGTTTGCTGAGCGGGTATGCCGGAGTTCCGCCCGGCGCTTTGCGGTTCGAATACGATTCCGCAGGAAAGCCGCGTATTTCCCCCAATCATGGGGAGGAGATTCGGTTCAACCTGTCTCATTCGGGGGACTGGGTAGTCTTGGCACTTGTGAGAGGGGCGGAGATCGGCGTTGATCTGGAACTTATCCGGCAGGTGCCCACATTGATTTCTTTGGCAGAGCGTTTTTTTTCGGAAAGGGAGTTTAGCATCCTGAACAGTAGGGAGGGAAAGGATCGCGAGATTCTTTTTTTCCGATTATGGACCTGCAAAGAGGCCGTGTTGAAAGCCATCGGAAAGGGACTAACTTATCCGTTGGAGAAGGTCGAAGTGCCTTGGTTATGTTGCTCGGAGGTTTGTGTAGCTCATTCGCCGATAGAGACCATCCTGGATCGAGCCGGTGATAAGGATGGTCCATTGGTCCTAGATAGAGTTCACCAAATACAAATCGATGAGGTAGGGCTTGATCCGATGGTAAGTAGCCGGTGGTGGGTTGTTGAATTTATCCCGGCTTTTGGTTATATAGGGGCGTTGGCAATAGACCGGCAGCCGGCGCAAGTCGAGTTTTTTACTTGGAACGGTTTAACCTCCGCTCACACGGATGGTGGGGCGTCGACGTCGACCCAACCAATCGCGTAGTCGTTTAACGTCCCCTCACACAGATGGTGGTTTGCCGCATGATTGACTTGTGTCTGTATTCAACCTTGTCGGGTCGAAAAACGATCATCTAGCGGCAGCCGATTTGCCGGCAAATCGGAGATGATTTTGGGGCAGGGGCAACTGGATTGGCAGGGTTAAACGGATTATCACCGAACGACCAAGCGCCGTAATTGGCAACCAAGAGACAGATGTCAACAAGAGGGGCACAAAGTAGTTTAGGAGAAGACAATTTACCCTGGTCGCGCGAAGCTTATCAGCCAAAGGAGTGTGAGCCGATGAAAGACTTCCCAGGCTTTGGATTGCAACCTTTTGAGATCGGCCTTGGCCGTGTGGGGGCTCTGAGCGTTGAGGGTCGAAGCCTTGTGCGGCTTTTTGTCGCGGCAGTTGTCGTGAGCTTACCTTTCACCGTGCAGGGGGGCGGTATGCGAAATGTGCGGGGGAGCGATCAGTCAGAAGCCTCCAAGACCAATGCTTTGGAAATAGGCTGGGCAAATCAACCCGTAATGGACTCGTTGAATGCTCATTATATCAGCAACCGAGCCCCCCTAAAGCCGAACCCTTTCATCAAACTGCCGGTGGGGGCGATTAAGCCGGAGGGCTGGTTGCGACGGCAGTTGGAATTGGAAGCTGAGGGGTTTACCGGCCATCTGAAAGAACTGAGTCAATTTCTTGTTGAAGAGAACAACGCCTGGTTAAGTCCCACCGGCGAAGGGCGTAATCACTGGGAAGAGGTACCTTACTGGTTAAAAGGGTTCATTGATCTCGGTTATGTGCTCGATAATCAGCGGATCATTCAGGAAGCTCATCGATGGGTTGAAGCCGCCATCCGAAGTCAGCGGCCAGATGGCTGGTTTGGACCTGAGGCTAACCGAAGCGTTGGATCACGGCGAGCGCCGGGTAAACCGGACCTATGGCCGAACATGATCATGCTTAATGTCCTTGAATCATATTACGAGTATTCTGGGGACCCACGGGTCATCGAGCTGATGAAGGGGTATTTTCGGTGGCAACTTCAAGTTCCCGATGCGGATTTCTTAGCTCCGTTTTGGCAGCAGCAACGTGCCGGGGATAACATGGCCAGCGTTTATTGGCTCTACAACCGGACCGGCGATGCCTGGTTACTCGATTTGGCTACCAAGATTCATCGCAATATGGCTCCGTGGCATATAGAGGTTGCCAGTTGGCATGGGGTGAACATTTGTCAATGCTTCCGGGCACCGGCAATTTATTGGATGCAGTCCCATGATCCGCTTCATTTGGCGGCTGCGGAGCGCAACTATCAGCAGGTGATGGCACTTTATGGGCAGGTACCCGGGGGGATGTTCGGGGCAGATGAAAATTGTCGGCCGGGCTATGATGATCCGCGTCAGGCTGCGGAAAGCTGTTCGATGGCTGAAATGATGCTCTCGCACGAGATGATGTTAACGATTACTGGGGAGCGCGTCTGGGCCGACCGGTGCGAAGATGTTGCCTTCAACTCCTTCCCCGCATGCATGACCGCAGACCTCAAGGCGCTTCACTATTTGACGGCGCCGAATATGGTTCTTTGCGATGCAGGAAGCAAATCCCCGGGCCTCCAGAATAGCGGCCCCATGCTTTTGTTCGATCCGTATGGTCATCGGTGTTGCCAGCATAATATTGGTCACGGTTGGCCGCGATTTGTGCAGCATCTGTGGCTGGCTACTCCTGATAATGGCCTTTTAGCCGCCATGTATGCTCCTTGTCGAGTGACGGCTCTGGTTGCCGAGGGAGAACGCATCACAATCATCGAAAAGACACGATATCCTTTCGAATCTCGCGTGCGGCTGGAATTTTCGATGGAGCGGCCAGTGGTATTTCCCGTTTATTTGCGCGTGCCGGGATGGTGCCCACGGCTTGCGGTATGGCTCAATGGAGAGCAGATCGCTTTGGAAGGATTGCCGAGTGGTTATTTACGGATCCAGCGGCCGTGGCGAAACGGGGACCAGCTGGAGCTGGATTTCGAGATGCCGTTAAAGGTGGTTCGATGGGTGAAAAACAAAAATAGTGTTTCTGTTTATCGCGGGCCGTTAGCCTTTTCACTCAAAATTGGTGAAAAGTACGTTCGCCGTGGGGGAACAGATCGTTGGCCGGCCTGGGAGATTCATCCAACGACTCCGTGGAACTACGGATTAATTTTGGATCCGGATGTTCCTGAGCGTGGTTTTGAGGTGCTGGCTCAACCGTGGCCGGAGGATGATCAACCTTTCTGCGTCGACGGTGCGCCGATCGCACTGCGGACTCGGGCAAAAAAGATTCCCGAGTGGACCTTGGACGATTTGGGACTGGTCGGTCCGCTTTGTCCAAGCCCTGTGCTCTCCGATGAGCCCGAGGAGACGGTGACGCTCATTCCGATGGGTTGTGCCCGACTACGCATTAGTTCTTTCCCGACGATCGGCACGGGACCCGAAGCCCAGCGTTGGGTGCCGACAAAGCTCGGGGGTGAGTGAAAGCCTTGTTCCGAGTTTTATTGGGCGCCCTCGCGAAGCTCATCAGGAAATCATCGGGCCGGGCCAACCTCGTTCGCTTTGAACCGAGAATTTTTTGGTGACGGCGGCGAAACGAAGCGATCACACTGTGGCTCGCGGCTTTCTACGATAGGCAAATAGGCTTGCCTATTCTGCCGGCCTTAAGATCGCTATGAACGCTTCTTTAGAGACGCTTCTTTAGGAAGTTTTCAACTATTGTTTTTTGGTCTCAGTTTACCTTGCAATTTTGCTCGCCGATTTTGGGTAGTTCTGTTCCGCCGGCCGATACCCCCTTGTCCGAGCTAGCCTTTTTACTTTGGGATGGAATCCTTGGATCAACTCGCAAAATGCGATTTGACAATTGGAAAAGTTGACCTAGGCTTCATTTCAGAGGGAGCAAGTGGAAGCGACCTCTGGGAGAAAACGGATTGGGTGGTGGCCGGAAGCTCTTGTCGGACGCCTATCGATCTTATCGCCAGGCGTTGTGGCTTCGGCTGCCGCAAAAGGCCTGCAGCCTCTCTTCCTCGATAAAGGCAAACCGGTCGTAAGGCCGGGACGCAAAGCCAAGGGCCAGCAGGAAATGGCTGGTAGCCTGGCTGCCGAAAGGAAGGGAGATGCACCCGGCGAGGAAAGAGGCATTGTGACGTTTGACAATCGGGAGCTGGCCGGTGCGGTGCAGGCCGACGCTCAGATGGACCGGTGGCGGGCATCGAAAGGCTCCCAAACTAGTTGCACCTGCGTCCCGATCTCCGCCTCATTCGGTAACGGCGGGGGACGCATTATGTAAGGGGAGGTTTTTCTATGAAGTGGTTCGCACCTGTCCGCCGTTTCCTCGCCTCTGAGGATGGCCCAACGGCCGTCGAGTACGCGGTCATGCTGGCGCTGATCGTCATCGTCTGCCTTGCGGCGATCAGTTCGCTCGGTACCGCAACCCGTGAGACATTCCAGGGTGTGACCGACGCCATTAGCGGGAGCGGCGGCCCATAGTCGGTATTCGTCGCTTGCGCGGGCTGCGGCGTGAATTTGCTTTCCCGATCGCATGCCCGGCCGACCCATTGGATCGTCCATCTGCCTCCTGGGCCCTCGTCGGGAGTCTTCGACGGGGGCCGATTTGTTTTCGGTTATCTGCATACCCGCGACCAGCTTCCGCATTTGTTGTAATGATCCGGCCTTCTTAGGGCATACAGACCAGCTTGCCCCCGGTTACAGGCTCCCTTTCATTCATGCGATCCTTTCATTGATGCGATCGTACGGATTATGCCGCCTACTGTCTCCCCAGCATCTTGTGTAGCCGGTTTTGGGATGCCCCGATTATGGGGTTCGCAGGCGCCCGTTATGGATGCGAAACTCTCGAGTTTTGCCCTCGCAGGATGCACACCAGTATGGCGGGCTTACGCGTGTGGCGTGCGACAACCGCGTAAAATCCCCGCTCCTATTTTTCCGCAGGGAATGCTTTTATGACCTAAATTTGAATGGGGGAGTAATCGCCTCGGGAAGATGTGGCCGCAAAGTGTAGGCTTTCGTGATTGCTCGTTACGAGCAGGACCGTCGTGCCTATTACCGGTTTAGCCTTCGCGGCAAAAGGCTTCAGAGAAGGGAGCGAGTTCGAGATAAGAAGAAAGCGATCTTATAAAAACCGAAAGTGACTTACAAAAGCAGAGTGCTACACGGAGAGCTATTCGCGGAGGAGTAGGCTACGAGGGGAACCACTCAAGAGCGGTTTGCTAGAACACTACGAGCAGTGAGCATGCCGATCCGAGTAAGTTTATGCGGTATGTAGATGTGCGGTGTAGGTAGGAAATAAACGAATGACCTTTATGGGTCAGGCTTTTGCGAAAGCTATTCAGGAGGGTCAGATCGATCGCGGTTTTGATGTTTTTGCGCGTTTTTTTGAGGTGCATCGATGCCCCCGCTATTTGCCCCGGAATTGAGCATCCTCGCGACGCAGTGGCTCATTGAAATTGCGATATTTTTCGGCACTGCATTTTGGCTTTTGTTTTTGGTTCCAAACTCGGGGTGAGTTTGCCTTGGAGGAAGGCATCAATCGCCTGCCCCCAGCAGAGTGCTCTAGGATCAGGGGCGGATCATCGATTGCCGCTGAAGACAGTCAAGAAACACGTAGCCTAACCATTAAGTGTCAAAGAGGCAAATGGCCATGTTGAGTGCTGCGGAATTGTCGCTCGGTGAACATGTTACCCACCTGGTGAAACTGGTGGGCTGGATCGTGACGGTATTCCTGGTGGTAGCTGCGCTTATTGACGGGCTTAAGCTGCGAGTGCCGAATTGGCTTACTTTCTCTATGGTCTTAAGTGGCTGGATGGCGGGCGGTCTACTGTTCGGCTGGGAAGGGTTGGGAGCCAGCCTCCTAGGAACGGCCGTCGGGCTAGGGCTTTTGCTACCCCTTTACGCCATAGGCGGCATGGGCGCAGGGGACGTAAAGCTGTTAGCCGGAGTGGGGGCGTGGATTGGCGCCGCAGGGACTGTTTGGGGCTTCGTCTTTTCCGCCCTTATCGGGGGTGTACTCGCGTTTGTGATAGCCTCCCTGAAAAAGGGATTTTGGCAACATCAGCGGGAGCTTTTGGCGTTATTCACAGAGGTCATTACCCTACGCAACCCTGCAGTCCTTGCGGCTCAAGCGGCAGAGCGCAAACCACACGCGGTGCTTTTACCTTACGGGATCCCTATCGCTATCGGCTGCATTGGCTACTTCTTGATCCAGGGGATGCTTGTATGAAGCACGCACGATTCCTCTCAACGCTAGGGATGCGGTTTTCGATGGTTAAAGATTCTGCCATTTCTCCCAATCATTCGTACCACACTCATCGGGATCATACGAGCAATCCTTACGCACAAAGGATCGAGCCTAAAAGGACAGCGGTCTTGGAGCCGCAAAAAACGAGTTCGTCCGAGCTCTCTTTTGTAGTCGCTTATTCTCGAGGAAATTCCGTGACATCCGGCGGGGTGCGGGGGTCTTTCTTGCGGGCCCGGTCTGGAGCAGCGGTGGTGGAGTTTGCCATCGTGGCCCCACTCTTTTTCTTACTGGTGTTAGGAATCATCGAATTCGGCCGCATGGTGATGGTGCAGCAAGTTCTGACTAATGCATCCCGCGAAGGAGCTCGCGTGGCGGTGCTCGATAATGTCACCCTTGAAGATGTGCTTGCCCGCACCAATATGCTGCTTGTGTCAGCAGGAGTTCAGGGAGCGACCATCGCCGTTTCGCCAAATCCGCCATCTTCGGCAGGATACGGCGAGCCTGTGACGGTGACGGTCAGGGTTCCGTTTAGCCGAGTGAGTTGGTTGCCAACACCGATGTATTTGGGAGATTTCACACTGCAGGCTACCACCGTGATGCGTCGAGAAACCGTGCAATAGGGCCGTCTTGGTGTGACGATGCGGCGGGAACAAACCAAAAAATTTCCCGCGGGCGATAAGGTCAAGAATTGCCGCGGACCTTGCCCGTGTGTTAGTCGGCTCGGCGATCTGGAATGCCGTATCACATGGGCTAAGAGCCAAACCCTAGATTGCGGCGGTTGCAAACGTGGGCCGAGTAATTCCGTACCCAGCTTAGAAGTCATAAGCCAACAGCCTAGAAATCATAAACCAACGCGCTAAAAGTCATAAGCCAGAGGTTATTCACCCACAAGTGATTCTCGCTGGTTCATCAGTTTCCTCGGCCAGCAAGTCTGTCGGCCGGGAGGCAAGAAGAAAGTTGAACCGGAACGAGAAAGGACGATGAGGAGCTCGAGCATGCGGGCAAAATCGGTAGTTTTACTCGTCATTGCATTGGGCTGCGGCCTCGTTGCCGCCCTGGGCGTTACTCAGGTGATGTCCCGACGAACCGCCGCTGCGGCGGCCCCTACGATGGAGTTTACACCGATTATTGTAGCGGCCACGGACATTCCCATGGGTGACCTCATTATGCCGGAAATGATTCGCGCCGAACCGTGGCCAAAACATAAAGTCCCTCCAAGCGCTATTTCAAAACTTGAGAACGTGGAAGGGCGTCGCCCGAAAACCAAGCTCTATGCCAATACGCCGATCTTGGAAACCCAGCTTCTGGGCACGGGAGAGTCCGCTGCCAATCCCACGGAACACATCCCGCCGGGATACCGGGTCGTTTCGGTCCAAGTGGACGAGGTGGCCGGTGCAGGACGCTTGATCCGCCCCGGAGACCGGGTCGATCTGCTCGTATTCATGCAGCGAAATCCGAACCGGGGTATCCTGGAAACGGCAACACGCACAGTGCTCCAGGATGTAAAAGTTTTTGCCGTCGGCGACCAATTCGACCTCCAGCAGGCAGAGGGGAAAAAATCCATCGTTGCCCGAACCGTTTCTCTTCTTGTGACGCCGCGGCAAGCCGAGGTTTTGATGTTGGCGACGGAACTTGGATCGATTCGCCTTTCGTTGCGGAGCTACGCGGACATGCAGGTGGTGGATCTTCCCGGCTCCTCGCCTGATGAGCTCCATGCCCGCACCGCTGCTGCTGATATGGCGAGCTCCCGAGGTAGTTCACTGGCTCCCGGAACGCCCTCGCCACAGTCCGATGGCTCAGAAGCTTTTCTCCAATACCTGGCGGCTCAACAGGCCAAAGCTTCGGGCCAATCGCCGGAGCAATCTTCCACGCGGCAGCAATGGGTGATGCGGCTGATTCAGGGGCCGCAGTTGTCTCAGGTGGTCATGACGGCCACCAGCACACATTCAGGGACTGCCGGGCAAGGGGTGCTTCAATTGTGGGAGGTTCAGGAAGGAACTCCTTCCGCTACTGGTACGGAGGTGGTTTCTGATGTTGCACATCCGGTCCCAGCTATGGCAGACGAATTAACTGCTGAAAGTGCTCCGGCAAATCCACAAACCTCACCAGCGGCTGAGCCCGTTGCCGCAGAAGACCCACATCAGGCACCGGAGCCTGATGACGCACGCCCGGACGAAGACTCGCAGAACCGTTCGATCTAGTGCCGCCGAATTTCGGTGGATTCGAGAAAGATCGAGAACGCCGACCGAAGCCGACAGCGCTGCCGGAAGCATCATAGCGGTGCAAATCCAAAACCCTTTCGATTCTAAGCCCCGCCTCAACTAGGGGTTCCAGGCCTGAAGTACGGAGTGGCAATTTCGAGCAAATCGGTTGCCACTTGACCTCCAATCGACCTGAAGAACGACCGGCTGATCGTGCGACACTGCTATGCGTTATCGATCACACAAAACAAAACCCTGCACCTAGATTTCGCGCTCTGGTAGAAGCTGGCCCGGGCTTCATCCCTTCGCCTGAGTTCCTCGGTTTTTGCCTTTCATCTTTGGGCGATTTTCTGCTTATCTGGTTAACAAAACCCTGAGAGCTCCCCCCGCTTCCGTTAATTCAACTCCTGGACTTCCTCCGATATAGTATTATTTGTAGATAAGCGATGAAACCCTCGACTTAAAGGTGGAGCTATGGCTGGCAAAGTCTTCATAGGTGTGGATATTGGGGGAACCAAAATCCAGGCAAGCCTAATCAGCGAAACGGGGAAGGTGCTTGAAGCCGAACGAGAAAAAACCCCGCGAAACGGCGGACCGGAGGCCGTTTGCCAAACTCTTGAACATGTAATCGACAGCCTTTTAAAAAGTTCTCAGTTCGACCTGCGCGATGTCACGGCTTTGGGCGTTGGCGTACCGGGGGTTGTGAATCCGAAAACGGGGGAAGTGATCGTTACTCCGAATATGAGTTTGGCTCCATTCCCCTTGGGCCAGTGGCTTCGTGATCGCTTTAGAATTCCTGCCGTTGTGGGGAACGACTGTAATCTGGGCACCTTCGGAGAATGTTGGCTTGGCGCGGGCCGCGGGTCGAGAAGTGCTTTCGGCATCTTCGTGGGCACCGGGATCGGAGGCGGCTTCGTGGCGAAAGGAAAGATCTGGTATGGTGCTCGGATGGCCGCCGCCGAAGTGGGCCACATTGTTATGCAGATGGGCGGTCCGCTTTGCAACTGCGGGAACCGCGGGTGTCTGGAGGCTTTGGCCAGCCGTACGGCGATCGAACGGCAGCTTCGCGAAGCGGTCGCTGCAGGCCGCGGCACGGTCCTGACCGAATGGCTCACGGAAACCGATCAATTGATCCGATCAAGTCTGCTACGCGATGCCTTGGAGGCTGACGATGCTTTGGTGAAGGAGACTTTAGAAAAAGCTGCGGAAGTGATCGGCCATGCTTGTTTGACCATTCGACACCTTTTTGATCCGGAGGTGATCATTTTGGGTGGCGGTGTGATGGAGGCTTGTGGGCATTTTATGCTGCCGATCATTCAGCAGGTAGTGGCCGACGATAAACTTCCGGGAGCTTTTCGTGCAGGCAAACTTGTGGCTTCTCTTCTGCAGGACAATGCAGTGGTTTTAGGTGCGGCGGCTTTGGCCGGCCGCGTTGCAAGGTTGAAAAACTTTAAGCGGCGAGCATTTCGTCCGGCAAATTATCCCGTGTTGGCTGCCGTCAAATTCGGCATGATTTCAATAGGTGATCGGACGTATACATCCGACGTTTATATTTTCCCTGATGGCCGTGTTAAGAAGCGCAAGAAAGGCTTGGCTCGGAAAACTACGGGTAGCTCGCACCTAATTGGCGTGGAAGAGATCATGCAGGTGTGCAAATGGGCACCCGATGTGCTTTTCGTCGGTACGGGCCATGCCTCGTGTGCGCGGCTAACGCCGGAAGCCAACGAATGGCTTGCACGAATGCAAGTCGAAGTAAGGCCAATCGCAACCCCCGACCTGCCCGTAGCCTTTAATCAATGCGAAGGTCGAAAGGCAGCAATTATTCACGTCACATGCTAAGCTTACAAGAACGCGTCGACCCCCTCGAGCTACCCAACGATGGCACTTGCCAGGGGCCGGCCAAGTATTGGGCGCTCCTTCAAGGCGTCGCGAAGGCTCACCGTCTCACCTTCCCAGCCTTCCGCGAATTCTGAACCGGTCGGATGGTCATGGCCGGAGGCTTTTACCCCTCTTTCGGAGGAATAAGCCCCCCTTTGCGGCAAGCGTTTGTCCAAACGTATTTATGTGAGCCTCCAGCCGAGGGCACAATTTCCCCCAAAGCAAGGGCAATATCTGCGATGATTTGAGGGATCTGTTCTACGAAAATGGGCGGGCGGTTTTTCGAGATCGCCGGTAAGCCGCCTCTCAGCCTTCTTCGATTACCTTCAAGCCCATTAAGTGGCACAGGTGATACACGCTCTGCGTGTGATCCCCGTAAAACACCACGCGGTGTAGGAGGGTCATCATATCTTCCCCGGGCACAGCACTGCTCCAGTTGTAGGCCATCTTTACCGCGTCGCGGACTTCGGTAACGATCTGCGTCCGGCAGGCGCGGACAGACCGAGCCGGTACTTCGATGATCTTACCCGTGGAAAGAAGCATCGTATCCAAATTGATCAATTTAGCACGGGTCACAACTTGGCCAATTCGGTACTGCACCTCCGGCACACAGCCGCTTCCTTGCACCTCCGAGTGACCGCGCAGTAAGAACGGCGCAACCGGCCCCTCCGGCCCGTCCATTTTCAAAGGAGCCGTGCAGTGGGCAGTCCACAAGGCGTTTTTCGAGGTATCGAACGTGGCATTACCCTGGAAGCCTGGGATGTCAAATGCGTATTGGAAGAGAAGCATCGTCAGAAGCGAATCCATATCGCCTTCGCAGGCGGCAGGAATCCCTTTATCGCGGAGCCGGGCGAATCCAAGGCAAGGGAATCCGCGAGGCAGCCACCCCATGCAAGTGCCTACTGCCAAACCTTGAGCTTGTTCTTGGTCCATCAACTGCTGCAAAGCGATGCTGACCCGCGCCGCCTTGAGGATATCTTCCTCGTTCGGCTCAACGATCTCTTTCGCGTTCTCGGTCCACCATTTGGCTTCCTCACGAACGGCAGCTTCGTCGGCAGCTTGAAGCATTTCGTCGAAACGTGCCTGCTCCACCACTACGACATCGGCCCCTAAGCACTCTTTCACCTTTTCCGGCGAACAAGCCGGTGGGGTGCCACGCGCCGGCAGGAAAAGGACGATCCTTGTTCGCTTCATCAGGGGGGGAACCCTCAAGAGGCGAACGGCACGCTCCAGCTCGTTTAGGTCGCTACTGGCTAGGAGCGTGGCGCGGTCCCCCGCCCACTGCCAACGAAACGGATACATCCAGTCGTGTCCACTCGCGGGCAACGAAAAGACCGCAAGCGGGTGGCCGTTTTTGCGAATCGGCTCCACCATTCTCAGCAAGGCCCCGATGTGCATATTGATCACCAGGACCGGCGCGGCCTCTCCGACCTGTTGGAGAACTTGCCGAGTTTCCTCCGCGTTTCGGGCTTCACCGAGGATTAGTTCGACGTTGGCTAAGTCTTGTTCCGCCTGTCGCAACCGGTTTTGAATAGCCTCTTTCTGAGAGGGATCTACGTTCCATCCGCGATCGGATGGACCCGGTGGCCCTGCAAAAATCACCGCGATTTTTGGCTTCCCAGGGGGGGGTGGGGGGGTCGAATTGGCGAAGCTAGCCGCCGTCCAATTCCCCACGGCAAGCATTAATCCTCCCAAGCCACTGGCTTCCAGGAATTCGCGACGATTGCAGTGTTCACACATGATCCTGACCTCCTCGTGGGTTAAAAGGTTTGCTCCACAGTGGCATGCAAAATCGCTGAAGCGCACCGAAAGAGGGAGCCAACTGCGGTTAATCTCGCTCTAGCCCTGCTCTTGGGATATGCTGGAGGCCGCAATTACTATGGTGTTTCTTCCGCCGAAGGACCGTCCTCACAGAAAGCCGATTTCCTTGGCAAATCGAATCTGACTATCGGGGGTGGTGAGTTCACGGTAATCGAGCGAAATTCGATTGTCAACCGTAGCAGTGACAAATTTAACAGCCTAAATTCGAACGATCGCACCTGGTGGACGTGGTAACGGAGAACAAGCTTCGCAAACTTGTGCTGGTTTTTCTGTGAAAGCTGGCGGTGGGGAGGCTTGGAAGTCCTCGCGGAGCATTCGGGAGTGGCCCACATCGAATTTGGGTAAATTCAAATTTGGGTAAATATGTCACGATTATCGACAATTTGTCGCTTGCACGTAGTTGGTCCCCCCTAATTTCTATCGGTAATTTCTTCGGTGTAAGAATCTTCTCGATGAGCAGCGTTAACTTCTCCCTGATTGTGGCACCCACGTGAGTTAAAGACCGAAGTCTGCCCTCCCGCGGGAGATTGCATTGGTACAGGTTTTTTCTTGCTTCGACATTCGCCCCAGCTTTGCAAACTTTTGCTGGGCGAGGCCATCTTTAAAAATTTTTGTCGCGCAAAGCAGCCGAGACCCATCATCCGCCGAATCTGATCCTCGCCCAATCGCATTAACCCCTGCGGATGTACGGCCAAGCGGATGTACGGATGAAAGAGTTAAGGGGCTGGGGCGCGAATTTCAACCTGCGCACGGAGTCAGTTACGTGACCATCTTTCAGACTAACGAGCCGAAGCGAATTTCAACCCGCGTATGGCGCCCTTGGGACCGAAATTCCCGGGGTTGTGCCAAAAAGCCCGGCCGTGCCGAAGATTTAGAATTGACCGGATGTTCTGTTCGCGTTAGTCTGCCCAAACTCGTCAAGCTCACTTAGTCCTTAGCAGCGGCTTGGTTTGCAAATCCGGCTTGAACTCCTGGGAGAGTTAGGGAAGGTATTTGATAAACAGGATAAACCCGGAAAGGTACGAGAAATGCACTTTGTTGCTCGAGATTAATGGCGCCTGGAATTTGCGATCAATTTGTCTGCGAAATTGCGTTGAACTTGTGTTTCTTTGAAAGGGTGGCTGGTTTGGGCTGAATTGCCATTTTTTGCGATGGATTTGCCGGTAGCTGGGGCAGTCAACGGTTAGAAAGGTGTGGGGGCAGTGGAGGTGAAACCCGGCTCCCGGAGAAACGGAGAGAAGCACCGATTACTTGGGGCCAAACCGCCGAAGGGTGAAGAACTCATTTAATTGGCTGGGCGAACTTTGGAAAGCCGGACAAACAATCCGCCCAAACGTCGGCCCTAAAGGCGAGACCATCTTCGGCTCATTGTTTGAGACAGTTTGCTTTATGCGAATTCGCAGATGATCCAAATGCGCCGATTCGGTTGCTAATTCTCGTATTTACTGACCTACAAACCTACTTTTCAACTGACCGTTTCGTGTCGAAATCTGCTTAGGAACCCGGGGTCTACATTGGGGATTCCGCGGCGGTTAAATAGCTATGGTAGCACTCGGACTTTCCGGAAAATGCCGCAGCCTTAGCCTTGGATCCGTGTGCCTGGCACTCAGCTTACTTTTCGGCTGCTCTCAACTTCAAGTTACTGAGAGGATGCACCGCCCCAGCCTTCTGACAAAGCCACGAATGAACCCGGGCAGTTGTGCTTTCGAAGTTTTCTTTGTGCGTATACCCGTGGGTGATCCTTTAGGCAACGACCAGATTTGGTCGCAGGTCGATGAGACGCGAATTGACTTGGCAACCCGGGAAGAACTTGCGGCCAATGGCTTTCGCGTGGGTGTTGTGGGTGCCCAACTGCCGGAAGGACTAGCCCAATTGCTCCAGATCAAGCACGAGGCCTGTACAGCGGATTCTGGAACTGAAGAGGAAGATGTTGGCTTTTCGGTTGCTGCGTTGGGTGAGGAGCCGCAAGTTGTGCGACGCCATTTGCAGGTTCCGCCGGGTCAACGCCGCGAAATCTACTTGACTCCCCCCCGGGATCAGTTCACGGTGCTTACAGCTAGCTCGAAAGGTTGCCGCGGCCGCAGTTATGAGCTCGGCCAACCGGCCCTGGCGCTCCGCTGGTTTTGTGATACTCAGCGAAAGTGTATGGTCGAGCTAACCCCGGAAATTCACTTCGGTCAGAGTAGGACCCGTTTTGCTGCCGAGGAGGGCAATTTTCGGATCGAGGTGACCCGGTCCAAAGAAAGTTTCGATCAACTAAGACTGCGCGTGGGCATCTCGCCGGGGGAGATCCTCATTCTGGGATGTTATCCTGAACGTCCCGGTAGCCTTGGCCACGGGGCTTTTGTTCTTCATGACGAGGATCGGCAGGAGCAGCGGCTGTTGCTCATCCGTCTGGTGCAGATTCAGCACGACGAGCTTTTTTCGCCGGATCAAGTCCGAAAGTGGACTGAATCCAGTTAAACGGACCGTAAATTGAGGGTTAGCTAAGCCATTACTTCGATCAATTCGGGCTTACGGCCCGTGAGTTTTCCCAGTTTACCCAAGCCACCGTGTGAACCAGTTAGAGTACTTTCAAAACTTTTTGTTTGACCTCGTACGAAGTTAAATAAGCCGTAGCGACGAATGCATTCGCGAACTGCACACGAATTACGGGATCTTATTATGAAGATTACCAAATATTATTGTGAGTATTATGTTTCTTACCATGACTGATTCTATGTAACGAGTATGCAACGACAGGGAGAAAGCAAGCGAAAAATCATAAAGGCTAATGGCTTTCTTGTGGTTTGCTGCGTATATAACAAGAGAACTGTGGCATACTGATGGTTGCTTAATACTCGACGCCGATTTTCGCTACTGGATTTAAAGCGGGGCAATCCAGGCCATTAATCACTTCAATTTTGATGCATTTGGTTGTAATAACCTGAGAGAAGACGACAGAAAGTCGTTTTCCTTTGTTTTGCTTCGGCGGGCAGGCCGGTTCGAGCAGTTGACCCGGGCACCAACATATACGCTCGGTAAAGTGCAGGATTAGCAAAGATTCTCAACCCAAGAACCCTCATTTGACGGGATTCGTAGGTCTAAGAGCGAGTCCGAGATTCAGTTTAAAAGGCAAGTCCGAGATTGTTGAAATGACCCCATAACATCGCGGCAGATTTTAGTCAGCCCCGGAGGAACCGATAACTCTTGAAGGAACCATCAACGCGGATCAGGCACCATCCTGGGAGACAACAAGAGTTTAAAGATACCCCCTTTCTTGGGGGGTGGTTTCACCGGAAAGAGGATACAAGAAGGTGTTGGAATCAGTAAATGTCTCAATAAATATCATTTTCACGAGGAAACATCGCCCCTAAGACACAACGCCGTCGTCATCAACTCTCTTGAGTTGTCAGGTTGGAAATCTGCTGCCTGCACATCGGCCGCGAGAGTCCCGATGGTGATATGAAAGTTGCTTTTACCTTCGGGTAATGAAACAGGTTTAGCCGGGGTTGCGAGACTTCTCCAATCTGGGCGATGAGCTTCGGATAAGCCGTATGAATACCGGCCGAGAGAGCTTCCATCGGGAAACGAAATGAAAGGTTGATGAGTCTGACTAAATGCCTAGAGGAAGTGGCAAGTTGATTAGAGTTGGCTTCGGAGAAACTCACACAGGAAAAAATGGACCTGACGAAGAGGTACAATGTGTCGTGTCAAGCATGGAGACAACTCGCGCTTCTGTTCGTCCGCGGCGTTTATCGGCGGCTGACTGGGACGCATTTTACCGGGAAGGCACCCCCGCCTGGGACACCGGCAAACCCGCCGCCGAACTGCTCAGTATCCTGAAAGAAGGCTTAGTGAAACGAGGGTCGGTTCTCGATGTCGGTTGCGGTTCGGGGGCCAATGCGGTGGCTTTGGCCCGGCTCGGGTTCGACGTGACGGCTATAGATTTCTCCCCCACGGCAATCGAACGAGCGCGTACCCGGGCTGAGCTGGCTGGGGTTAATATCCGCTTTGTGCTGGAGGATGCGTTCGAATTCGCACGGAGTAGCCCGGAGACGTTCGATTTCGTCCTCGACGCTGGCTTTTACCATTTCGTGCGGCAGTTCGCCCTAAACCAGTATCTGGATTTCCTCTGGCGGGTCACTCGGCCGGGGTCCTCATGCTTGGTGATCGCCGGAGCAACCGGGGAAGCGGCTGAAGGAGGGCCCCCTCAAGTGTCGGAAGAAGAAGTACGGCTTGAATTAGGGCGACTCTTCGAGTTCCGCCACTTGCGACCATGCCGACTGGAAAGTCCGTATCGGCCGGAAGGCTACTTGGCTTGGTCGTGCTTGCTTCATCGACCGGTTCCCCCACCACTAAATCAAGCATGCCGAAAAACGTCCTGATAAGGGTCCAGCCCATTGGGCAGCGTGCCCGCGCGAAGAAAACCCGCTATTGAACGCGAATTCTCATTATGCTTGACTTGGTGGCCCTCGAATTCACCGAGCGCGGCCCTTGGAGCCTCGCTGGGTTTAGTCTCGTTTACTCACTCCATCATTGGTTTCCTGTAAACGCTCAATAGACGGAAGCTGCTCTTATACAGCCTCATGTCGGCTTGAAGCTGGGCGGAGGCCCGGCGTCGAGGTCTACCGGCTTGCGGCGCTTTTCAATGAACCTTTTGCGAAGAGGTTCCCCCACCTGCGGCTGCGGTTACGGGCTTTGTGAATCTGCGGACCGGCTGCCCTGGGATGGGGAAAGTTCTCCTTAAGGTCCCTTGCCTCCGGAACTGTCAATCTCTTACAAGGCGACGCCGGATGATTAGCACGTTAAAAGCACCTTTTTTGCCGCAATTTAGCGGGTCATTTCTCATTTTCTGAAGATATGATCTCAAGATCTTCTAGCAAAATCACCTCGAGTCGCGACGGAGGAGGGTAAGGAGGGTCGCGCGGGCGGTCTCGATTGGCCGGCAGGGTCTCCCAGCGGAGAATATAGCGCCCACGGGGCGCCCGGCCCGCGTCACTTGCAGTACGAACGCCTATGCCGGGAAAAGAGGATTCGACCTTGCGTAATTCAGCCGGTAAAGCGGGGGCAATAGAGCGGAGTTCCTTGATCGTCAAAGTCTCTTCGTCCAAAATCCACCTGCCACTCCCGTATCGCACGTGATGAAAATCCTGCTGCAATAATCCAGGTCCAGCGGGTCGTATCTCACTGGCGACGATTTCGACAACGATTGTCCCGTGGCCGCCGAACTCCCAGCGATAGTCCCAGCTACTGATCGGGCGGATATTCCAGAAGTCGTTTTCCCAGCGTGCCGCGAAAATCTGGCTGCGACCTTCCGGATCATATCGGTGATATGAGAGGATCGGTCGCCGCTGGTGGTCGAAACCCACGCGATGACCCACGTTAATCATCCCCCCTCCAACGGGGGTGGCATCCACGATCACATGCGGATTATCCGGGGTTATGGGCAAACAGATGGCACGGCCGGCGATGCTTTCCCAACGTTCTAGATCCGGCGATCGGGCATAGCAAAGGGTGTGGTTCGTGGTACAATCACCGCTGTTACGCCACATCCAACAAACATGCCACCAGCCATCCGGCCCCAGTTTTGGCCCCGATGGATACGCACTCATTTCCTCTCCGCCGTCCCACAGCGGCTCGTCAAACAGGCGGCGCCAGCTCTGCGAGTTCGCATCATAAATATTGAAAAATTGTTTGCCCCTGCCGCTGGCTCCGAGCCGGTAGAAAAATATCAAAGTCCCATCGGGCCGCGTGATGAATTGGGGATAGGTGCATCTTTGTTCATCATGGCCTACCATGCGATGAATCGCTTCAAAGGTGCTGATATCATCCGGTTCTCTGGTGCGAAAATAAGTCAGAGGCTGATTGTGCATGTTCCCCGCCAAGTGCAACCGCCCCGTAGTGTCCCGGGCCATGACGATATTGTTGTGACTATCCCAGCCCACCCTGGAATCCAGTTTTTGTTTGACCCACCCGTTTTCGGACAGCTTACGTGAGGCGACCGTCAGCACGCGATCCGCGTCGTAGTAGGCAACATATTGGGAATCTCCGGCCGTAAGGAGAAAAAAGCCGACCGGATGGCCCGCCCACACGCGATCTACCTCCCACCGTCCGAGAACCCCCACGCTTTCGAGCGAATTTTCGTCAGCGCTTGCCCACAACAAATTCCCCCCGAATACGGTCGCCAAGAGTGGCGCAAAGCAAAAACGAGTCATTACTTGTGTCTCCAAAGGTGATTTATCACTGGGAAAAGGCTCGTCCAAGGTAGTGTGAGGCATGTCGGTGGCAGGCAGGGTGAGGCCCCCGTTACCGTCACAGCTCGGCTAACCGAGTGGTGGCGTACTCAGAACCCCGGCACCATGCCAGCCCTTACATTATCGAAACTCCACTGGTAGAGGGAATCACCGTAGCGAGATTTTTCTGGCCGCGATTGCCTGCATTACGAGGCGAACGTCGGCGAGGTTCTGTTAAGCCAAGCCCCTGAGGGTTACTTTGCCGCAACAGGGCGGAAGATGACTGCGGTTGCCACACGGCCGCAACGCAACACAACGGGGCATATCCGACGCAGTGTGGGCGTTGATCGGATCGGTAGGCTCTCGGTCGCTGCTCCTCGGATTGCTCGGGGAAGGAACCTCCGAACCGAGAGGATTCTAATGATGGTGGTTGGCAGCCACCGCTCGGTGATGCCCTGGGCCAATTAGGAAAACCACTGCTTCAAGGTTTCTTCGGCACGCTTCTTGTGGATATCCTTTAGATGCGTAGCTAGGGTGGTGATAGCAGATGACAGCACTCCGAGGTCATCTGTATATCGAGGTCATCTGTATATCCGGCCGCCGGAATCAAATCGGCAATCGCATCGAGCGGAACAATGAAGTAGGCCAGTGCCCTAAAGATAATGCTTTTAGCCCAAGCGGGTGTGGCTGGGTCCACGGCACAGTAGTAAAGCGACAAAGCTTTTTCAACCACGACTTTCCCGGCAGCTAACGCGTATTTGCCAAGCTTGGCCCAAAAACTCTCTTCGGAATAGTGCTGCTTGGGTTCGGACCCTGAGTTGTCGTCTCCCATCTGTTTCGTCCTAGCAAGAAATTCTGAGAGGGTTCTCCCCTAATCACGAGGCGAATCGTTCGGCCGCCTGCTCTCTTGTACCCCGCCGACCACGGCCCCGGAAAAAGCTATAATATTGCGACCTCCTCAACGACGAAAAGTACGCTGCTGCCGCCATCACCAATGCCCTGTTTCTGTGGGGCTTTCGCCGGTTTACCTCTAACGAGTTCTCCAAAAATCGGCTCGTAAATTCAGCCTATCGATCGGTAGGGAAGCCGTCAAGCTCGTCAAGCCCCAACCGATCATCTTAAGGTCTCGATACGGGCCCCTTAGCTTTCGGATTCTTGGAAGGTTAGCTCCAAGCGACGGCCTTCGCGAAAGCTCCGTTGAGCCTCGTGCACTGTCAAAATCGCTCGATAGGCATCATCGAGTTCACTTGGCCGACAGCCTTGCTGAGTGGCCGCCCAATAGAAGTGCAGAAGCAACTGCTCTTCCACAGATTTCTCTTGCTCGACGGTTTCGAAGTGTTGGCCCGCCTCATCAAACCAGACTACGGTACTCGGGGGGTCCACGAAGGCGACACCGTTCCGACACCGAACCTGAAGAAGGGGTGGCGGACGGTAATGAATGGCCTCCTGCCATTGTGAAGGGAAATAACAACCGCAGCTAATTTGGGCGATCGGGCCGGTTCCAAAACTCTCTTCACTGTAATCCAGGCTTAGCATGGTGTAACCGGCGGGATGCTCGCCGGAAAACTGCGGAAAAGCCACCCCCATAACCCAACGAGCAGGCCGCCCTATGATGTAATTACACCAATCGACCTGCTCAACCAACTCCCGGAGCATCAACCGCCAAATCTTTTCGATGGGCAAAGCCGGCATGGGTAGCCGACGGTGGCAGAACACGATTTGAGGAGCTCCCAAGCGGGTTGCCGCCAGTTCCTTAAGACGAATGGTGGCGGGTGAGAGACGGCGTCCAAAACCCACCATCACCATCGCATTGCCGGCGATGGCTCGACGCCTAATTTCGCGAACTTCATCCAAACTCAGTTCAGTGGGGTTTGCCAGGAAAACAGGCTTCCCCAACACACAACTCGCGAACGCCGGTAAAGGGCCAAACCACCCGGGGCCTAAAATCAAGACTGCCGACACATCCGATCGCCGCACCAAAGCCTGAAAACTGTCCACGGCGCTGGCAGCGGATTCCTGGGCCGCCAATTCCGCCCGCCGCGCTACAGGATCACAAATTGCCTGTACCTTAAGTCGATCCATCAATTGACGAAGTGCCGGTCGATAGCGACTCTCCCAATTGTCGCCCAACCCGACTATACCGACGTTTAACCGATCCAATTCCCGGCCCCTTTTCGCTGGAGTGCTGATTTGCTTTTCCTGTTTTTTGATTACTTCGCGATGCCCAACCATTTTTACATGCCGAATACGGGTGGAAAAGTGCCGGGACAATCCCAGGCCCTAGGGAGGGTTTTTACAAGGTAGATTGTCGTGAGAAGATTAGGAAAAAAGGGAAATCTCGCGGGGGACCAACCGCAGCAGGTAGCAGCCGGAGAAATTTTCGACCCTGTCGAGCCGGGGAAAGGACGAGCTCTCTAAAAGTCGGATGCCTTGCAATCCCCACCGGGCGACATAGATCGCCAAGCAAAATCTGCCGAGAGGTGCCAATTCGAGCTCGTGATTGATATTGTGAAAGTATCCCCTCGGCTAAATGAACCCTAGCCCCACAAACATGGGAAAACCAGGCGAACTGTGCTTGACCCCGGTTTCCTGATTATTGAGCAATGGGCCCGGGTTCCGAGGTTTCCGCCGGCTGGGTACCCGGTGCGGCCGTTGATGGCACGAAGCACTCTCTGCCAATTCCTGAGGTGGAGGCGAATCGGTTGAAGGGGACTTTTTCGAAGTTAAATTCGGCGGACTTTGCGGCCGGTTGGAGGCCCCCTCTGCTGCCGCGGTCGGTTACGGGGCAGTGGCGGCCGCTTGTCCTTCGGGGGTTTCCGTGGTATCCGTGGGCTGTGGACCACCTGCGGCGCTGCCAGAAGCATCGGTGCCGGATGTGCTCGCCGAGGGCTGTGAACTCCCGCCGCTTGCCGCCGAGGTCGTCTTCTTTTTAATGATATCCTGCCGACTCAAGTGGATTTTCCGGTACACCTCATCGGAAATGATATAGTACCAGTCAGCAAAACGATCATTCAGCTGATTAACCCGCTCCTGCCCGCGCTTGATTTTTTCTTCGTACTCCTCCTGTTTGCGTTTATTTTCCTTCTCAATTCTTTCGCGTTCTTGCTTGAGCTGTTCAATTTTCTTCTGCTGGTCTTCCCCAGAAGTTTCGGTCGATGTGGCCGCTTGTGGTCCGGTTGAGTCCCCGCCTGCCGCGGATTGCGTTACCGTGGTGGCTGAACCGGGGACACCGCTGGATTCAGCCGCTGGCTGCTGGGCAGCACCAGCAACCCCCGTCCCTCCCTGCGTTTCCGCGGCTCCGCTAGCCGGTTGAGCTGAGTTCGCGGGGACATCAGCCGCCGGCCCGGCCGTATCCTCACCGGAACCATTGCCGGAATGCCCATTTCCCGAACTCTCTGAAGCAGCGGACGGTTGCCCCGCCGATCCGCTGGCAGCCGGGTCAGCCCCATTTCTGGTACCCGGCACCGAACCTCCCGCGGAGTTGCTCCCTCCAGATGAGCTCTGAGTCTCGGGAGGCAATTCCGGCAACGGCTCTAAATCTGGTTTGGGTATAGCCTCGGGGTTAAACTCCGCCATTACAAACAAATATCGATTCATACCAGTAGCCGGCTTGCTCGAGCTTGCGTCGCTGCCCTGTTGATTTTGCTCACCGGTTTGCTGGCTCTCTTCACCGGTTCCCGCAATGCCGCCAAAACGAAGCACGTATTGAACACCATCTTTCATTAAGACGGTGATCTCTCCTTCGCTGGAAAGGAGCTCATGCCGGTTTCCCACTCGCACAATATAGAAGCCGCGGTCCGCCAAAGACTGAACGGTTTGCTGATCGACACGAATTTCGCCCGTATCGCGGAGATTCTTACTCAATCCAGCCGGCTTTCGGCGGACATCGACAATCTTCAGATCATCCAACGCCCATTTCATGTCATTGAGTTTGGCAGTGTCTAGCTCTTCATCCTCGGCCAAAAGCCGTGTTTGCCAGCGGCCGGTTTCAAAAACACGGCAATCAACCAGGCTCCACTTGGCATCTTTATCGTCATACTCGACCACCAAGTCACTTCGCGGGATTTGAGCCCCTTGGACAATATCGATGGAGTAGTCGGAAATACTTACCCGTTTGACATCCCATGTATTCAGTTGCAAAAGATCTTTCTCAATCCAGTCCTCAAACCGAGTACTTAGTTTGTCGGTCTTTAAAGCTACGACATAGACCGGGTCTTGATCCCCTCGCCGTATGTAGCGAAGGCCCTCCTGGCCGGGAACTTCCTTGCCAATGATGAGATTCAGCAGCTCTTTACCGTCTTTGTCGGTCATGACCACTCGCATGCCGACACCAGTCTCGCCGCCTTTTAAGGTTTTGGGATCCGGAGCAATTACACCAAACATCCCATGGTCACCTGGGCTTTCGCTGGCTACCTCCAACACCTTGAGGCCCATCAGCGAAGCTGCGGCCTCCGCCAGATGATCCTTCGCATCCGCCGGATAATTCTCGTGCGACGGGATTGACCAACGATTGTTGGCCAGAGCCACCTTGAAGGGCTGGAGACTAGCGGTTTTTTCGTCGAATTTGACAATCTCTAAACTTGTCGCCTGAAGGGGATCCTTGAAGTCTGGGAAAAGCTCCTTGCCGACCAACTCCATTGGCTCTCCCGACGGAAGTCTTGGGCGAGCAGCCCACGCTACAAAAATGGCTAAAAGGGCAACGCCTAGGAAAATCCCCGTTCTCAGATACTCATTACGATTCATAACCCCACCTTTGACCTCTCCGGTACCCCTGTTAAGGACAAAGAAAGGTAAAAAAGTTTAATCGATCGTACTGACGTGGAGGACCACTCTCCTCTGGCTGAGGACATCCGAAGTTTAAGCAAACAATTCGTGGGAAGCTTCTGGGCGTTGAAATCACGAATGCTCAACTAAGGTTCCCGCCCTAATCGGCGCTACGACATCGTTCGCGTCAACTCCGCTTCCCAGTCCAAGCCTTCCCATTCTTTCTTGATCGGGAACCCACCATGGTTGATTCGTAACCGCCGAAGATCACTGTCCCGAGCTTGCAAGCAGCACAAATTTTTTAGTTTGTCGTTTCTTTTTTGACTTTGTCGTTCCTTTTGAAATGAACACGATTTGAGTTTGTCGTTTCTTCTGAAATGAGCACGAATGATGAACATGTTTTCTGATGGAGTGGTGAAGCCGGACATATACTTCCCACTGGGGTTAGCGGCGCAACCGCGAGCGGGCCACCCCTTCGTGTTCTCGGTACCGCCGCCACGCAAACACGATTGCCCCGATCAACAGCGGAGGAATCGGCGGCAAGGCGACGGCCCAACGTTTGTAGGCATTCTGTACCCGGCGGATCTCAAGATTCAGCTTCGTTTCGATTTGGTTGATCTTACTGTCTCGTTCCTGCCTGAGCTGCTCCAACTTAGCATCCAGTCGTCGTTGCCCATCTTTTTGCGCCATCGCTACGCGGATGAGGACATCCTGGAGCGGAATGTCGCCCCGCTGCTTTAGTTCTTCCTCTAGTTTTTTGATCCGCGCATTCAGATTGTTCTCTTCCTCCTCCTTCGCGTTTTCGAAAGCTTCCATCGCTTCATCCCGAGCCCGAGCAGTTTCGCGTCGTGCCTGTTCCGTAGCCCGTTCGACCCGGGTTAAAGTCCGATGTTTTGGACGTCGTTTTCGCAGATCCAGGAATCGATCGTCGCCGGCCAAAAAATCCAACACGTTGAGCACGAACGTAACATTATCAAAATCGAACCGGATACCTGCCTCAGGAATGTCGCCCTCTTCTCGGAGTCGGAAAAACTCCCGATGCAGCATGTCGATATCCGCGACCACGATGACATTTATTTCTGGTTGCGAGGCCAAAGGGGTACCGGTTTTTTGGCCCCCTTCTTGTAGATTGGTAGCTGTTTTTTCATCCGCGGGGGAGGAAGAATCGCTCTGTCCATTTCCTCCATTGCCCGCATCTCCATCCCCGTTGTTAGAACCCACTGAGGGCCCGCCCGTTGCGACAGAAAGTTGCGTAGAATCTGCGGGGAGTTTTCCTCTAATCCAGGCCGCCAGCACATAGGGCATGCTGGTCGGATAGCGCCGCCGTGAGGAATTCAATCGCCCCGGCATACCAAACATCGACATTTCCAGCATGTCGCGATATCGAACGAAACCTGTGCGCTCGCCTGTCTGGACCAGAGGCTGGAATTTTAACTGCGATACATTCAGGCGATTCAACGCCCCGGGAAACGGAAACAGCATATGCTGCAACCCTCTCGTGGCGGCATGAGAACTGTCAAACGGTTCCCGCGCCCCACAAGCCTCGTCCACGAACACAAATTCCTCATCCAGCTGAGCTAATTTCGGGTATGGGTTGTAATCTTGCCAGATGATTTGTGTCGGGTCATAGTCAATGCCCAACAAATTCCACAAGCCCTGGAGATTTCCTTTCTCCATGGGACCGCTCATAAACATCGGACCACCTGGCGGCCGTCGCGGCTCGGAACTGCCAGGCACATGAGAAGCAAAAGCCGGGAAGGGGTCTTCGAAAATAGCAGTCGGTTGACCGCGCCGAATTGCATCCAGAAAGTTGGTCATTTCCGCCGGCCCGAGGGTCGACGGCTGAACGGCCAACAATACGTCGTATCTCTCCGTAATTGGTTGCGATGGATCCACCTCCACGACGGTGTACTGCTTTTCCAATTCATCAATGATCGGCCAGTTTCCGGTACTCGTCATGGTGCGGAAGTCAAACTGGCCGTAAAGCCGGGCATCGGTCCGCAGCACGCCGACACGCTTCCGCGATTGTTGTGTGACCGTCGCCAGGGAGCGAACCAACTCGTATTCCACCGGAATGCCGCGATCAATGAAAGGGATCTTCACCTTTTCCAGCCCACAGGAAAACGCCACGCCCATGAACAGGTGAGTTTCCGTGTAAGCCCCCCGATCCAAAACTACCACCCGCCGCGGGGTGATGTTGTAACGCTGCTCCGCCAGAGCTGCCTCTTCGCTAAATCGTTCCGTGGAATGAATAGTGACTTGGATTTTGCCGCGGCCCCACGCGCGCAGCTCGCTCAGCATGTTTATCAAATCGAGTCGCGTTTGAACGTACGCCTCCGGAACTTGCGGGCTGATAAAGGCTTCGATGCGAACGGCACGGTCCAAAGATAAATTACGTAACAAATCTTTGGTGGCTGGCGATAAGGAACTGAGTTTCTCGCTTGAAATATCCACCCGAACCGAATACCAGCTCGCCAAGAGGACGACCATCGCACCGGTGATCGCAAAACAGCTCACCCGAACCGCATAATGGCCACCCATTAATCGCGATTGCAGTCCGATAATCCAGTGGCGGCGACCGATAAGAATCATGCTCAGATAAAGCATTGCCGCAATGATTGTGGCAAAGTACAGGATGGCCGATAGCGGAACGAGACCGCGATTGAAATCCTGCATTTGTTCCGCGTAACTCCAGTTAGCGAGGATTTCGGCTGCCGGCTGACCGAGAATGGCATCCGCTTGAGCCGCAAAGACCAGCGGCATGTTGAAAATCGCCCCGAGGATATACGCGATTGTTAAATTATCCGTCAAAAACGAGGCCACCATCCCCACGGCAAGCATCGCCAAACCCACAAACCAATAGCCCAGGTAGGTGGCCAGGAAAAGCCCGCCGTCAGGCTCACCCAAAAAAGAAAGCACCATCAAATTGCAAAAGGCAGAGAACATCAAAGAAACCGTGTAGATTGCCACCGCCGCCAGATACTTCCCCAACACCACGTCCCAATCGCCGGCGGGGATCGTTAACAATAACTCGTCCGTGCCTTGCCTTCTCTCGTCGGCCCAAATGGCCATGGTTATAGCAGGTACAAACACGAGCAGAATGAACGTAAACCACTTGTTGAGCTGATCCAAGTTGGCCAAGTTGGCGTTGAAAAACTCATTCGGCCAAAAGGCGCAAATCGTCGTGAGGAGCACAAAAACGCAGATAAACACATAGCCCGTCGGGTTGGAAAAGTAACTAACAAAATTCCGCTTGAAGACCGCCCAAAGGACTTTTGCATTCATATCGCCTCTCACCTATCCCTGAAAACGAACCGCTCTTGTCCTTCGCTCACCCCACTACGTTTTCGCATGTTGTATTCGATGGGAAAATCGATGTGAAAAATTGCAGCCGCCCTTTTTCCCTGGCCTCTTTGCAATAAACCGCCCGCGGCATGCACGGTCGGACTTGCATGTCGCATTCAACCCATGAGGTTGCGGGATGGTACCCCCGTCATTAATCCCGGATCCCAGCGCCGGTTAAATTGCGGAAAGCCTCGTCGAGCTGTTTACCACCGGCCATTAAGTTCTTGATCGGACCGTCATAAACCAGCCGTCCCTCATCAATGAACAAGGCTCGGCTTGCCATCGCCTCCACTTCCTGGAGGATATGGGTGGAGAGGAGGATGGTTTTATCACGACCTAATTTCCTGATGGTCTCGCGGACCTCGTGAATTTGGTTGGGGTCCAAACCCGCCGTCGGTTCATCCAGTATCAATACCTCCGGCTCGTGAAGCAGGGCCTGAGCCATTCCCACCCGCTGTCGATAACCTCGAGAGAGCTTCCGTATCGGCTTTTCGAGCACCGACTGCAAGCCGCATAATTCAACGACAGCCTCCATTCGCTGACGTTTGTAACCGCCGTTTAGCCCACGAGCCTCCGCAAAAAATTTCAGAAGTCCAAGAGGCGTCATATCCAAGTAAAGAGGCCCATTTTCCGGTAAATAGCCAAGTAGCGCTGCCCCTTGCAGTCTCTCCTTCGCCATGTCGAAGCCGGCGATGCGGGCCACTCCCGCCGAGGGGGCGAGATAGCCGGTCAAAAGCTTCATCGTCGTGCTTTTCCCGGCTCCATTCGGCCCCAATAAAGCGACGACCTCACCGCGATAGACTCTGAACGTGACTTCGCGGATGGCCGCGAAATCGCCGTAATATTTCGTCAGCCCGACGGCTTCGATCATGGCAACTTCTTGTTTCTCAGAACGAGAAACCGTCGCTTCAGCGGGGCTAGAACTTTTCGGCTTGAACTCTGTCGAAAAATCTTCGTTCATTTATCCCAGCCTCCTTAAGGTGGCACTTTAACAGCGGTTGCCACCACTCCTAACCAAAGACTCGCGAAAAGGCTTTCTTAAGTAAAGGCTTTGTTGAGTTTTCTTGCCGCGGTTTTAAATCCATTCAACTAATTTTTAATCTATTCAACAAATGCCGACTCAAACAGGCCGACTAACAACACTAAAATACTAACAATTGTGAACGGCCACTAGTTACTAAAGTCAGTAAAGCCACTTTTGTTCGCTCAGAACTCACTTACCTGCTAGGGGAAGCGATCAATTTCCGCTCGAACCGGCCCAGCATGTAGAACCGTCTTCTTTACGGTTTGACTGATTGGGGACGTTAACTGGCGACTGCACCCTCAAGCCGGACGGTCGATAAACCCAACCTACGCTACGTGCTGACCGCCGGCATATCTAAAAAATGCCGACCTAAAAGGATTCGTCGTCAAAATTTATACACCTTAAGCTCGGCGAGGGTTCATCAACTCGAAGGCGGCTCAGTCGCACGGGGAAGGCAAGTCGCGCCGCTCGTATCACGGCATATTTTATTTTAATAGTCGGCTGAGTTTAGCAACCGCGGGGCAATTCTCCAAGCGGGCGTACCGCCGCATTGCCGTTATTGCTCGCCGTGAATCCTTTGTTTTTAATCCTCCTTCTTTCGGCGCTGCCAATTCTTCCACGTCAAAGCTGCCGCGATGGGATTGAACCCCGGAGAATCGTAATCCCCGGCGTTTTCAAAGTTTGAGGTAGAAGCTCGATCGTAATCCTACCCCGGTGGTTGGGAAAATGGGAATTTTTGGAAAAAAGGCTTGTTTTTCCGCAAATACCGCATGCGGTCGTAGTGAGATGTGTGCACCAGGGAAATTTGCAGTCTGTAACCCGCAGGGGCTACGCCGGCGCCGACGTCGTAATCAGATGGGTGCACCAGGGGTATTTGCAGATATGCCCCAACTTATCACGAACGGAGCGCCGGGAAAAAGTGATACTTGTTGGTAAAAAAGCTCACAATTTGCGCAAACTTCCCAAGATTCCTCTTGAATTGATGCCTTTTGGTTTATTAGTTCCATCTATCGCGTGGGAGCATGCCGAGTAGCAAAAGCAGCATACCAAAACGGCTGCCGGCGGATTATTAATCACATTAATGCTAACATGTCCTCAATACATGTGTTGAGAAATTTAGTCGCTGTTCAGTGCACGCTGTTTAGTTCGTGTACCGCTGCGCTACCGCGCAGCTCCACCCAAACACTAGGCACTCAGGCTAAATTTGCCTGAAGGATGTTTAGTCACACCCGGCTTTTGAACGCCCCTAGACGGCCGTGACTCAGGTCACTGAAAAGCCTTTCCGGATCTCTTCGTACCCCAAAACCGTTGCAACAGTCCCTTTTTCGACATGAAGATCCAAAGGAAACGAGATTAGCAGCATTCAAAAGGAGAGATTAGCAGCACACAGTGGAAAAATGGGGTAAGTTGCCGGGAAAAGATGTTGCGAGTTAGGATCACACCGGTCAACGGCGATTCACCCCTAAGTGAGGAAAGGCGAACTGATTAATTTTTAATTTCTCGCGGATTTTGGGGGCTCATTGCAGGGAATTTTCAGTCTCCTTAAAATAATCGCCTTATTAATCGTGCTGACGGTTTCCACGTTGAGGGTAGGGTATAGCCGGTCAGTTGGGCAAAATCCGCAAATAGAAGCCCGCCGGCTCAAAGCATGGAAAATAACCTTAAAGCTGTGTTCTAAATCTGGAGCAAATTCTTTTTCGGTGGAAAGAAGCAGAATTTTGCGGCATTTTGCGGCGAACGCGTCCAGGCAAAAAAGGGACATCCCTGGGCGGTTTTCAAGGGCGATGGCCGCCTTTGAAACTTCGAGAGAGGTTTACGTGTTGAGGTTTTAGGTATTGACGTTAGGAGTAGGCTGATTCACCGGGAAAGGAGTAATCGACGTGGCTATTCGAGTAGGAATTAACGGGTTTGGTCGGATTGGACGGCTAGTTTTCCGGTATCTGGCTAGTCGGCCCGATACCTTCGAAGTCATGGGAATTAATGACCTGACGGACAACGAAACCTTAGCAACCCTCTTAAAGTATGACAGCTTGCACCGGCAATTTCCGGGAACGGTCAGTTACGACGATCAACATCTGATTGTTAACGGGAAAAAGATCCGGTCGATGGCCGAAAAGGATCCCACAAAGCTCCCGTGGGCAGAGTTGGGTGTGGAAATCGTACTGGAAAGCACGGGGGTATTCCGGAAACGAGCTGACGGGGGCAAACCCGGTTTCGATAGTCACCTTCAAGTCGGCGCTAGAAAGGTCGTCATCAGTGCCCCTGCAAAGGGCGAGGACATCACCTGCGTAATCGGGGTGAACGATGACAAGCTTCGCCCAGAGCACCGCTGCGTATCGAATGCAAGTTGCACGACGAATTGCCTTGCCCCGGTGGCGAAGGTCCTTCACGAGAAATTCGGCATCGTTTCGGGGCTAATGACCACCGTCCATTCCTACACGAATGACCAAGTCGTGCTCGATTACCCGCATGACGATTTGTACCGAGCGCGGGCAGCTGCCTTAAACATTATTCCGACCACAACCGGAGCCGCCGAAGCGGTCGGCCTCGTGTTGCCGGAACTGAAAGGAAAGCTCACAGGAATTGCACTACGGGTTCCGACCCCCACGGGGAGCATTGTGGATCTCACGGTGCAAACCGAACGACCCGTGACGGTGGATGCGGTCAATGCGGCCATGAAGGAAGCCGCAGAGGGCCGGTTAAAAGGCATCCTCAAGTACACGGAAGACCCGATCGTCTCTAGCGACGTCATCGGTGATCCTCATAGCTCAATCTTTGTCGGGCCTTGGACGAAAGTAATCGGCAGCAATTTCCTGAAGGTCTTGGCCTGGTACGACAACGAGTGGGGCTACAGCGTTCGCAGCGGCGAACTGATTGAGAAATTGGCCAAGCTTTAATCCACCGATGGGGGGCTAATGTTCCCCGAAAATCCCCCGATCGCCGATTGTTCCTTAAGGCTCGACAAGGCTTGACTCTGGAGCGGTGTGGCGGGCTAAATCCTTCCCGCCACACCGCGGTTTGTTTCCTTGCGTGTTACCTAAGAATCCGGAGCTCAAACAAGCTTTTGTCACGCCCGGGTTTTTTCGCCATCGGTTTTGGATTTGGATTAGGCTTCCACCCTAGAGGTTTCAGGCTCGGTTCAGGATAAGGAAAGAACTGCGGAAACGGCTGAGCCGACGCGCTCGGTACGCGGCATCGCTCTCCGCTCAATCAGCGATTACGAATGGTTGCTCCGAGTTCTGACGCATTTGCCTTCTTCTTCCTTTGTCGGGAACTATGGAACTTTGTTTCAAGCCTTGCTTCTCGCGGAGTCATAACTTTTTAATACCTCTGCCATCCACCTAAAGAACTAGGGTTGAAAAAGCCGCTCCCGCAAGCCATTGAAACAATTCGAAGAATCGCTCCCTTAAGCTGTTCAAACCAAGATCGAACATGCGAGCAAAGTTGCAGCAAATCCCTTTATGAAACCGATAGCACACTCGGACGGATTCGGCTATCAGTGACATGCTCCGCGTTCGGGGATCGCAAAACGATGTGGACCAAGTCAGGTGGGCAATTCCATCGGATTGATAATTTGGCGGAGATTCCTCGGCTGACGTACAGTGCGCTCGGCGGCAAGTAGAGGAGGCCCGAGCAAAATCGTGCCCCATACCAACTCGGTAATACCACCCCACCGATCCCTGGAATGCGAATTTGGCCGCCGTGCATCAGGTTCGCACCGTAAGCCACGCGGCTGCGCGAGGGAATGCGCTCCAAGATGCGCCCCGTCGCGGCATCGAGCAGCGTTATCTTGCCATGCGCGGCCTGGGATTGGTCCGGCACTGCGAGCAGCTTTGAGCCGTCGGGGCAGACGGCGAAAGAACAAGCGTTTTGGGTTGGTTACTCCCACAGAACCTTGTCGGTGCGCAGGTCAAGGCAACCGATAAGCGCATTGGCATTTGGCGGGGCGGGCGAAGCCGCGTTGATACCCTGAAGATATTTCGCGCCTGGTTCGGAGTAACCGTAGTAGAGCCGGTCGGCGACTGCGCTGCCGTGCATCCAGCGCCCCGCCCGGCCCGCGTACCATGAACAGGCTCGCGACGCCCTGATGACTGGCCAGCGGCGAGGCCACTTCGACACCCTTCGCGGTGAGCGCGTCGTGCAACGCGTGCATGTCGCGGACGTTGTGCGTCACGTAGTGGGAGACAAGCACGTCGGGAATCTTGCTCGTGTCCGATTCGCGTTGGCCTCTCGGCGCCCAACACTTGAAGACCGTCGCGCCGGTGGGGAACCGCAATTCCTTTTCGCACGCCAACACGCGGCTCGTCGTCGCCGGTAATTCCTTCGCGCCATACACGCCGGTAAAAAATTCGCGCGCCTTCGCGAGATCGGGCAACACGAGGCCGATCTCCAATTCCCGCGCCGCGCCGGGTTGTGCGTCGACGAGTTCAAACGCGGTGCCGTCAGAGTTGGGCTCGAGTGCCCAACGCGTCGTGCCGGCCTACTTCACGTCCGTGACCTCGAAGCCGAGCCGCTTGAGCCGCGCCACGACGTCGTTGAGCTTCTCCACCGGAATCGTCAGCACGCGCACCCCGTTGTGGGCGGCAATCTCGGTCGGCAATTTCGCGGGCGGCTGCGCATAGACGCGGACCTTGATGGTGGAGTTGCGCGCGGTGAACAGCAACATTCGCATCGCCACGCTGCTGGTGCCGCCACGTGGTTCGCCGCGTGCCACCAACCCGATGCCGTCGGCAAAGAACTTCGTCGCTTCTTCCGCGCTGCTGGCGCTGAGGCAAATTTCCAGCGAAGGTTTAGTGAGCGAGGAAACCGCATTCACTGGTTCTGCCGGTCTACGTGAGGCCGTGGTTGTGGGCCGCTCTGGAACGGGCTGCGGCGTCTGTCGCCACGAACAAAAGGCTTGTGTCTCCTCCAGCGTCAGGAAGCCGTCGCCGTCCTTGTCCATCTGTTTAAACTGCGGCGTTGGAAATTCCTCCGCTCTGACTTTGCCCCCGCCGTTACGGTCAAGTTGCTGGAACCGCTCGGCGAGGCCGCCAGCGGCGCGTTGTTGCGTCTGGACCGAAGCCGCGAGGCAGGCGAGAATCCTTGAAAGACTGATCAGCGTGATGGTCGTTTTCATGGCTTGGCTTTCCACAGTGCCTTCAGTTCGTCTTCGGTCACGAAGCCGTCTTTTTTCACGTCGAGGCGGTCAAAAAACACGCCGGGCAATTCGTAGCGGTCGAGTTTGCCATCGCCGTTCTTGTCGTATTTTTTCATCAGGCCACTCGTGCTGCCACTGGCGCCCGCGCCGCCCTGCCGGATGCGCCCAAGACCATGCGGGTGGATTACCGGATCGGCGAGTTCACCTGGGTTTCGGAATAGATCTGCTTCGAGCACACCGGCTACGCCTGCTGGAAGGCCGAGCGCTGGTGGCGACGCCGTTCGCCCGACCCCGTGCCCGACACGGCCGAGCGGGTCTTTCATGCCCGGATGAACGTCCTGTTGCGATGCAGGTACCAGAGCAGCACCCATAGGACGGCCGTGGCTCCGGCCCAGGCCAGCGGCTCGTACCACGCTGGGCCGACATAACGCCGTAGCCCTCCCAGGAAGATCTCGCCGGCCTGGCGCAGCGCGCCGCTGCCCAACTGCCAGGACATGTAGGCGAAGATTGAATTGGAGCCGATGACCACAAAGGGAAACGCCCAGCGGCGCCACTGCCAGACGTCGATCACGAGATAGAACGCGGCCAAGAGCAACAAGCTCCATCCCCCGGCATAAAGCACGTAGGAACTGGTCCAGCGGTTCTTGATGATCGGGAACCAGACCCGCCACTCGGTCCAGTTGACCCCGAAGAGCGTTACGTGGGGCCAAAGGTCGGCGACCCAACCACTCCAAAACAGGCCTGCGGCCAGAGAGAGGATTCCCCAGGCAGCCAGCCACAGGACCTTTCGGCCGCCCGATAGGCCGGACCGCAATAGTTGCCCGGCCAGCACGCCGAGCATCGCGGTGGAGGCGTGCCCGAGAATGCCGACGACCCAGCCTACCTGTTGGCCGCGCCACTTGCCGACCAAGCGCTCGGTGATCCAATCGCCGACGTTGCAGCCCGGTGCGAATTTGCCGATTTCATGCCCCGGCCCCGGCACAAACGCCAACAAGGCCCAGTATCCGACCAGCATCGCGGCGGTGGCAGCAATCCGCCCTCGGGTTCCCAGATTCAAGAACAGAATCGATGCCACCAGGTAGCCCAGCGCGAGCATCTGCAGCACACTGTAGGTGAGTTCAAACTCCGGCGGATGGTAGCTGAGCAGGTTGCCGTTGACCATCATGCCCAGCACGACGAGGACCGCCACGCGGAGCACGATGTGCCCGTAGATTTTCGGCAGCGAGTCGCCGTGGGCGAGCCGCTTGCCGAGCGAGTAGGGAATTGCCGCGCCGATCAGAAACAGGAACAGCGGGAAGATCAGATCAATGAAATGAAACCCTTCCCAGGGAACGTGGACCATCTGCTCCGACAGCCTCGCCAAAAAGGGATGCCCACTGGCCTTGGCCACTCCTTGAAGAACCGTCGCGCCGCCGATGATCCAAAACATGGTGAAGCCGCGCAGGGCATCGAGCGAAACGACCCGCGCCGAAGCAGCGTCCGGCGAATTCAATGGCGTGAGGTGCTGGTTGTGCATGATGGTTCGTCTTGGCTGATTTGCGATACGAGTGAGTGTGGGGGAAGGCCTCCCAACATCGGACATCCCGGGGACACAATACGAGTTATGGCAATCTGCGCAGCTTTGAAGGGCGGCCACCTTTCTGGGGTCGGAGGACGCGACCGACAACGGCTTCCAAGCGGTCCAGAAAGAGAACTACTTCCCAACGGCCGACCCGTGCGACCGTGCTCCCGCAACTCGCGAAGTTCCTCCTCGGCCAACGCATTATTTAGGAAGGTGGGCCAGTCGGCGACCATCGCCAACAACGGCGAAACCCTAACAGCCCGTTGAAGAAGGTGAGTTTTTCGGTGCGGCTGGAGCTCAGGCCGCGGTCGCGCAGCAGGCGGCGGACAACAAAACAAAGGCCGACCGACCGGCACCACAACCCCGCAGCAACCCGTGGTGTAGAATCCACACAACCCGCACAAGATAAAAAAGGCCGTGCTCGGCCTGCAATCCTTCAGCCGTCCCGATTCCGACAAAGTATCCAAACAAGAGTATCTGAAAATAGCCGCCCAGGGGGATCGGGGGCCACCCCAGATGCTCGTGGTGATCCGGACCGCTTTCCTCCTGGACCCAAGGTAGCGTGTTGTTTGCAAATGTTGCCGTGGGAATACAGTCGGCACTTCCCCTCGAGCCACCGGTCAAGTCCCGCCTCGTCGAGGATCTGGTCGAGCTTTCGATAGAAGACGCGTCCTTCGGGCTTGGGCAGGTCGGTGGCGGCCACTCACAGTTTCTGCTGCTGGCTTCGCCACATTCCCAATGCCATCGTGGCTCCCTCCCGTGTCGCACGATGGACATAGGATATCTTTGTTCCCCGACTTTCTCAACGGGCTGCAAGGGCCAAGGGGCCAAAGGCGCTCCAAAAGAGGAAAGAAAAATGCATGGGAAAGGTTCGCTTGCTCTTTTAGGAATCCGGGGTTCGGCGATCGAGTAGTGACCTAAGCTTAAAACTCTTGACTGTCTTGCACGGCAGCCAGTTTTCCCTAACAACGCCCATGAAGCAGCAATCGAATTTTTTCCAGGTGCCCTTCACTTAAATGATTTCAACGCAAAAAGGGAGCCTCTCGAAAATGCCTATTTGCACTGCTGGTCAAAAATCTTGCTCTCGATTGGTTGCAATCCGATACCTCTGTGAAACAACGTGGAAGAAATGCCCTATGTCTCGTTGGGTTCAAAGTCGAGGGGCTTTCTTAACGGCGGGAACTAAGGATTGGAAGTGAGCTGACGAGATGAGCGGAAAGCCGCTTCCAGTTTTGGCACGAGATCGCGATCTATATAGTCTTTGAGAAAAATGTTCCTTCGGTCTACCCCGGATTGGACGGCTTTCGGAATATTATGGTGGGGATCATAACCGTAGTCACTGATGACAAAAATTCGGGAAGGCGGGTATTGGTAACGTTCGATTGCAGCTTCAATTACTTCGTGGGCTTCCATATCCTGAAGATGCAACTGAACGACAAAGGCATCGTAATTTTCGCGTTCTAGCATGGCTAGCGAACCTCGGCCGGTGCGAACCGTATCAGTCAACGCCCCGTGCCGATCCAACAAATGATGGCAATGCAGGCGGAGAGCCTCATCCTGGACGGCCACCAAAATATGCCGGAAGCGAATCGCGGACGGTGTCCATTCTGCCGGATGGAGCTGCACTTCCACCGGCTGAAGTTGTTGCCCGATTTCAAACACCAGCTTTCTAAGCTTGCTAGCCTCCTCCTGAAAGTGAGCCAAACGCTCTGCTAATTCCGTATCCTGAGCCGCTACGGATTGCCTGAGTTCAACAAGCCCCGAAAATAGTTCATCGACCGGAAGGGCAATACTACGGTGAATATCCTCAACCGTCATTTGGCCGGCTGCCAGCTTTTGAGCTTTCAATAGATCGAAGGTGTATAGAGCCCGGGCGAGTTCACGGCAGTACATCTCGAGGAAAAGTTTATCATCTTGATCAAAGGCGTTGACTGAGAAACGTTCCACATTGAAGGTTCCGATCACCTCGTTATGCAACATGATTGGCACGGTTAACGAGCTGCGTGCCCCGGCCGCCCCTTCGAGGTAAAGCGGATCTTTGCTCGTATCATAACAGATATAACTTTGTCCAGTAGACGCTACATAACCGGTAATTCCGTTGTCTGTAGGTCGCGCATAAAGAACTCTACTGACAGCCGTCTGAGACATGCCCACAGCCAGAAGGGGGCGCAGTTCCTCGGTCTTACGGTCGAGCAGCCTTATCTCCACCACGTCAAACGGCAGCACATCCGCGAGATGAACTGAAATCCAATTCTTCAAACACTCAAGCCACTCCGCATCATTCATTTCCACCAAGTGATCGAGCGGGGTTTCCATAAAATTCAAACCCGCTCGGTGGATTCGCTCGAGGCGATCCCGGTATTCGCACTCCTGGGTGACATCCCGAAGCGTCATTAAGAGTGCCTCACCCTCGCGACTCTCGTCGGGCTCAAGTGGAACTACACACAATGATAGAAATAACGAAGGGCGAAGCTTCAAAAGCGTATTCGCAGGTTTGCGGAAACTTAGTGCTTCGAAACACGGCGAATATGACGGGCCGAGCACCAGGGGACTCCCCAAAACCTGATAAAAATCTTTCCCTTGGAGCTCCTGACCATTGCACCACGACCGGAGTTGCTGGTTTGCCCACCTAATTGTGTGCTCGGGATCGACCAGGGCTATTCCCACCGGTATTTTGTCCCATAAGCTGGTGTTTTCCCTTGGCATAGTCTGTGGCAGAACTTCGAAGAGTTCATCTGGCATCAACACTACCCTTTCACGAACCATGGCCAGGTGGCGCCCAAGATTTCGCAATAATCGATCGGCAGGAAGCGATTGCAACAGAGAAGAGGACAAGCTCCGGCAGGTTTAACACATCCTGACGCAAGCGGCTTCCCAAAAAACCATTCAGCCACAGCGCCCATACCATGCGTCATAAGCCGGTCAACTGGGGAAAGGTTACGTTTCATTTCTGTAGTGATTATAGGCCTCATCGGGGCTTCAAACAACTTTTGTGATTCGCGGAAAATCCATTTGGGTATGGAGCTCTGACCCGCACTGACCGGTCCCCGCTCGCTTCCCCCATTTGTGCGATAAATCATTTTCTCTTTTGGGCCGTTCGGATAAATTTAAGGTGCTATTTCAGTTCGGGACGCCGATGACTGAGCCTTCCAAACTCGCAAAAAACGCGGGATTTCCAAGTTTGAGTGCTCGCCCGGTGGTCGAATCGATTAGCATTCTCCACACTCCTGCTGCCAATCGCCAAAGTGTGGCGCACCCCTCGATTTGCTTTTCTGCTTTTTGATCAACTGTTACTACGCCCGAGTACTAGCGACGGAAAACCACGCGGCGTTTCTGCCAAAGTATTCACCGATGGGAGAACGGGCCCACTGTTCAACCAGAATTGAGCGACTCCCCCCACCCTGCTTCATCGGCGCGCAAGCGCCGTCGAGTTAATGTCGTGTCTGGGCTGAGGCTCACGGCACGCAAAGCTATGAGAGGTCAGAAATCGCGACACAGTTTCTCTCCCATCGATGGAATCCCCGCAAAAGGCACCCGAGCCGATTTGCGGAAAGTCACATAAGACTTTGCTCATTGATTGAATCGCGCGAAGTTGCGAAGGAGCAAATATGTGCACCTCGGACCCCCAGAAACCGCCCTTTCGTGAACTATGGTGAACGCTATCCGGAAAATCGAGGTCCCCGCCCGATTTACCCGTAAGTCACCTAAGCCCGCAAAAAGGATTGAAAACTGTGTTAAAAGCTCGCCCTTGTTGGGCTGCAATAAAAAAAAGATAGCCGCGATATCAGGGACGCCTCCCCAACGGCTTCTCGCGCAGCGCTCCTTCCGCAGGCAGGATGAAAAAGATCACAAAAGATCACGGAAGTCACCAAGCCGAATATTATTTGCTAACCCGCGGGTTTGAGGCGACGGACGACCGCTTGTACCCAGGTCCAACCTGCGACTGCATTTTGTTTGCCAACCTCCGAATTTTCGGTCGAACGACTGCTGAAGTTTGCCCGCTGGCGCCTTCCAATCCTTCAGCGACTCATTCCTGGTGACCCTGGCAACCAAGAAGGGATTTCGCTTAAGAACCTGATAGATTACCGCTGTCGTCGGTCCCGGCAAGTCTTCGCCAATAGAAAAAGCTTCTTAACAGAAAAGGCTTGTTAGACCTAAAACCCACACATTCGGCAAAAACCTTTCAGGAGGCTCTGGGGTCGCTTCAAGGCATGAAAAAACCGATCTTCCCCAAGAGGAGGTCAAATGCGCCTCTGGTTAAACTCAAAGGCCTATCGGGGAACAACTCCCGCAGGTTATCGCAACCATTTTCGCGTAGACTGCGGCTCAATCCTCTTAGAAGTGTAGAAATTGGAAGGGTAGAAATCCGTCAATGCTGAACCACACAAAGCTACTCTTGGCCGTCCATGACGCTGAAAAATTTACCTCTATTTCGCTGCGATGAGATTGCTGTACCTTAATGAGGGAGGCATGAAATGTCTCGGGCCTTTTTTTTCGCCGTCGGATTCTACGTGCTATTCTTGGGGCTTGAGTGTTTGTGCGTAGAACGTTTCATCCTTCGGGCTCGAGAACCGGCCGCACAAGCTGCCCCAACTCAGAATGCCTCTGCCCAAGCTTCTTCTCGATTGACTATAACGCCGGCTCCTTGGACCCCTTGGAGCCTAATCTCAACTGGGGCGGTGGTGTGTCTTTACTCGTTTACCATCCCCGGAAAAAGCGGCGGTAAATAGTGTTTAACCCTCGGAGATGGTAGCGAAGCCATGCCCAATTAAGCACATCGTTGCTGCCGACACCCCCAGGAAACTTGCAAAAAACGGAAAGACCGAAAATCTTAAAAAAGTTTTCAAGAATTCGCGGTTGGGAGGGGGGAAAGCGGTGGGACTATAGATGGGACAATGTTCTGGCTGCGGGGCCCCGGGCCACTTTCGGGTATCTGCTATCTGCGATCCTAGGATGGGTAGGAGTTTTGTGCTGGATTGGGCCGATTAATTAAACGATAAGGTGTGAACTTTCTTCATTTGTTCAGTCGCTTGAGTGCGCTCGCACGCTGAAGGTGAGCGACACCGGCGGCACGCACTCTGATCACGAGGAACAAAATGGGGGCTTTTCCCTTCCAATCCCTCGCGGTTGAGCTCTGCTTAAAAACTCGCTGGGCTAAGACTCCCCACATTTTCTGCCCGTCCCACGCTCATTAACCTCCGCGGCGGCGTATCCCTAATTTTTTATTCCGGGTAGTACTCCCGCCTGCGACCTCGCACTCCCGCAGGCTCGACTATATCTTGCTCAGTCCACTTAGACTTGTTATTCGTCGCATTACTGATAAAATTTTTCATTTCTCTGGTTTATCCCGTATCAGCACCCCACCTCATCATCCCCAAAGGAGGGTGCTTCGTCCCCTTTGGGATACCGTGGGGCAATCGTTCCCAAAAATCAAAATTTGGCCGCCACGAATCCGTGTTTTCAGGGCTCATGCCGAATGAAAATTTCTCATGATTGCAATTTAAGTAAAAAATGAACGGAAGAAGCTACCTTTTACCTCGCCGCCATCAACACTGATGCTTTCCTTCCGAACCGATCTAATCGGCAAAATCCTCAAACTCTTTTAAACCCACCCGATTCAAACAGCCGATAAGGTCACCGATTAAGCCATAGTCCCGAATTCGCGCACGCCGAGAATTGCTGTCTTTTTTGTAGTGATATTACCACTGTTGTTTTGTAAGCGACCTGTTTCCCGTCACCGTAGACGCCAGAAACGCAAACTAACTTTGAACTCTCACGGCGAAACTCTGGGGGTGAAAGAGCCAGCAGGGTGAACCGAATGAAAAACTCCTCCTTGCGAGGGTCGAATATGAAACGACCGATTCCCAAACTCTCTCCGGAAAGCCCCAAAAGCTGCCGAGCCTCGGGTGCTGGTGCGTCGAAAGGTGTTTGGCGGCAGTGGAAGGCAGTTGTGATAGCTTTCTGTTTCGCATTGACATTCGCGTCACCGGCATCTCGAGAAACCTATGGGCAGTCGGCCCAGCCACGAGCGACGAATGCCCCCAGTAATCCACTCGGTCGCGTCGGCGAAATCCTCCTCGGAAGCCCGACTCCGCAAGCTCGCCGTCCGGCCGGTTTGCCGCATCAACAACCGCAGCGGCAGCTCCAAGCCCGTGGAAGTCAGTCGGCGGATTCTTCTCGGGTCCCCCAACCATCGGCCGGCGTCATGGCCCAAACTCAGGCGCGACAGTCGGCGAATTTAGGGCAACCATCCCAGCGGGCAACGTCCGGTATATTTGACGCCATTCTTGGCAATGATCCTTTACGCGGCTTAAATCCTCCGGCGGAGCCACCCCCCGGCGGTGGGACCGCGGGTGCCTCGAGGGTACCAACCGGTGCCGCAACCGCCCCGACAAGCCGCGAATCTTCAGCAAGCGTCGACAACTCTCCGCTCTTTCCGCGGAGAATGCCAACAAGGAGGAGCTCTTGGCTGCCCGATCGCTCTCAAACCACAAGCGACTTGCTGAGTTCCCCACAAATCGGTTCGTCCGGCCAAACAGTAGTAGCTTCGCCGCAAAGCCCGGAGCTACGGCCCCAGAATCTATCCGCGACCACTCCGCCGACGTCCGCTGGCGGAACTACAGGGGTAGCTCCGAGCAGCCGAATTGATGAGACATACTCGGGGGCGGGGATGCCGCTTTTTCGCCGGGTCCGGGAATTAACCGTCTCTCCTTTTGGCAATCCGGCTACGGCTGAAAGTCCGACAGGACCTCAAAATCAATCAGCGGGTGGTGGGCCAGCTTCTCCATCCAACATCGGTACGTCGGCCCGACAGCCGGAAGATTCCACCGCTTTAACCCCGGTGCCGAGAGGGCAGAATCGGCCTCCCGACCAGATTGAGCCGTCAGAAAACGTTCCCACCCAAGTTCCGCCGCACACGCCAGCCTCCTCCCTTGTGCCCACGCCCACGATTGCCCAGCCAAGCACTGGCACAACGAGAAGCGAAGACCTTGGACCATTTCAACCGGCCGGGCCGACCGATCGAACTGCGTCGCCTAACCTGGCCAACACCGCGGCTTCTTCCCGGTCGAGTACTGCGCAGTCAGAGACCTTGCAATCTGCGGCAACGCCCAGCCAAACACTGCCAAGCCCCAACTTAACTGGGGTGTCTGAAGGAGCGAAAAGTCCTTCGGCGGCGGCAGGTGCGGCTTCCGCCTCACCTCGTAGTGCTGCGCCATCCGTCGGCCCCAATCCCTATGGTACATTCGGCCCCTATTCGTGGGGAGCGAGGACGCCTTGGGTTTCACCTTTACGGCCAGGTCAGCGTCCTGGCGAGCAAAATTCGGCGGTAACCTCCGCTTCGTCGCCACCAAGCCAGATAGCTTCGCCTCCGGCTCAACACTCGGCCCGAACCCATGATCCATTAGAAGGTCTGGCCGATTCAACTCACCAGAGCCATTCGACCTCTCCACCGAATTGGCCCCTCGAGCGCGGAGCCATAGAACCGGCGGAAGTTGTCCTTGTCCGCCAAAGCCCGGTGATTGAGGTACGAACGCTCGGACCGGCGAAGATTGTCACCGGCCAACCGGCTCAATATGAAATCCTTGTGCAGAACTCTGGCACTATCCCTGCTGAAGACCTGACGGTGACGATTAGGATTCCAAGTGCGGTGGAGTTGGGGCGAATCCAGCCAAGCCATGGCAAGGTTGAGCTACCCATGATCACTCCTGCACGCACGGCAGGTGCTGCTGGCAGCCGCGAGTTACAATGGCGATTGGGCACGCTCCCTGCCAGCCAGCAGGAGCGTTTGATCCTGCGGATCATCCCACGAGAGGTCCGCGCCGTAGATCTCGCCGTGCGTTGCGATTATCAACCACCAACGTCTCAGACACGGATTGAAGTGCAGGAGCCCCAGCTTGAGATCATCTGGGAAGGCCCCAGCCGGTTCTTGGCTCAAACTGCCCAGACGGCTCGAATCGAACTTGTAAACCGCGGGACTGCTGAAGCCCGCCAAGTCGAAGTTTTGTTCCGGTTAGATGGACCCGGCGAATTATCACCACCTGTTTGGAGGGTAGACTCTTTACCCCCCGGGAAACGGACCTCCGCGAATATTCAGTTAACGGTCCCCGATGCGCGGGTTGTGACGCTGCAAGTTCAGGCCCGATGTTTGGGCGGTTTTCAAGCTCAATTCGCCCAAAAGCTCACCGTCCAGCAACCGAAGCTCGAGCTTAAGCTGGACGTTCCGGAGTCGTTGTATGTGGGTACCGATGGCCGGGGCTATCTCCGGGTAGACAATGCCGGCGATGCCGCGGCGGAGTCCCTTCAAGTTACCGTTGCCATTCCCGCCGAGATTGAATGGCTGGAGGACGCGTCCCGTGCTGACATTCGTGTAGAAAACCGCCGAATAGTCTGGAATCCCGGCTCTCTTGGGCCCGGTGGAACGCTGGAGCTTCCATTTCGTTTCCGGGCGACGGAAGCCGGCCCCCTTCTTTGGAGGGTCGAAGCGAAGTCAGGAAAGTGGGTAGCCGCCGCCAGTGGCCAAACGTTGGCCGAGGGGGTAGCTCACTTGAAGCTCCGGCTGGTGGATCCCCACTTGCCGGTTCCCGTGGGAAACGATGCTACCTACGAGATTCACATCGAAAACTGCGGGACGAAATCCGTTGAAAAGGCTGAAGCCGTCGTATTCTTCTCCGAAGGGATCGAGCCGATAGGCGCACACGGGGCAGTCGCCCGCATTGCGCCCGGCCAAGTCGTTTTCGAACCGATTGGCCCTCTGCCCCCCGGGAAACAGCACGTTCTCCGCGTGATAGCCCGCGCCCAAAAACCGGGGCATCACACGTGCCGGGCCGAAGTATACTATGGGGGCCGGTCCATTCGACTGATGGATCAGCAAGTCTCCTTGTTCTACACCACGCGAAAAGAAGCCGACCTCGCGCGGCAGTCCGAGCGGGCCCCCTCCGCAAATTCGCGCGAGCCATCAGGGTCAACTCCGCCGGTAGCGGAAATCGCTACCCGTCCCGAAAGCCCAACGCCGGTGGGAAATAACCCAAGATCCTCGCTCGACTGACCGCATTAGAGTGAAGGCGGCTTCCGCCATTCGCCCAGCGACGAATTTCCCCTCCGCGTGGTGGCACCTTGTACTGTCTTAGAGCGGGCCCCGACTACACCTACTTGCGCCAAGTACGTAAACGGTGCAACTTTAGGCTACTGTTTCCTTCGTAACCAGCAGCCGGCTGCCACGCCAAATAAAAACCCCAGGATCGCGGTCCCCACCGGAACCGTTCCCACCAGGCTCGAATCGAACCCGTAATAATTCACAAGACTTCCATATTCCACCATTGCCAAAATCAACAAGGCCAACCCGAAAAACCAAACTCCCACCGTGAGGCGGTTCAGAATGCCCACAAAAGTCTCCAGCATCCGATCGAACTTACTTTCGCCAGAATCATTACCAAAACCCATCGAGATACTCCTTTGGGCAATCATTCACGAAACCGGGAGCAATTAGAGTGTGCAATCCAGCGCATGTCAAAGCCCCGGCGTTCAGCCAATTCGCTCTCTTCTCGGAAAAAGTAGCCAAAAGGAAGAGGGGAAATCAAGACGCGATCGTGCTTCATCCCCAAACACGAGCCCAAATGGGTAACACTCTTTGGGCCCTCAGATTTTGAAGGGACTATTCCGAAGATCACACCACATTCATCCCGGGGAATGTAAAATTCATCCTGGGGAATAAAAAAGGGGAAAAGACGAGGCACATAGTTTTGATATGTTCCCCCTGTTGGTGCGGCCGCCGCTTTTGCGAGATCGTCCCCACGCAATCAAAGCAGAATCTCACCCATCCTTTGCGATAGATAGTGATGGGTTCAGGTGGAAGGGATTCGAAGCCCTGCCCCATCCCCTACCATTTGTTCTTGTGAGGTGGCCGACTCAACCCGGTGAATGCCAAATCCCAGCACCAGGCACAGGCTAAGTAATACAGGCACAGGCTAATTAATATCGGGCGAACACGGAATAATAACCGCCACATTTTAATTAATGGCAGGCACATCCTAATCGATCAGATGTCGGCCAGCCACAGAGGCAGGGCTCATCCCCCGCCCAATGAGATTAATGTTGAGACGATTTTTGCCAATGTTGCCCACGCACCTCGAATACCTCAAACCCAGGAGGGCTTGGAATTCATAGCCCCGCTTGAGAAAAGTTGCAGGACCGCTAGCCAGCATTTCAAAATGCCGTGCGCAACTTGTATTTCGTGTCTTTACGCAAGGGTCAGTTCTCGCCCGGCAGTATGAGTCGTGGCCGATTCACTTGTTTGGGTAATTGCACCCATTCCGCCGACCCGACCAAACCCACCTGGGAGATGTCGATCGGGGCAAAACCGAGTTTTAGGGCCGGAGAATCGGGCGCAAGACGAAAATCGAAATGCTCTGGATCCACAAATCTCGGATCTGCAACAATCGAGCCAGCATCAAACCCCTTCGCTTGCCATTGAGAAAGCGTGAGATTTCCCGGGAAACGAGGCTCTCCCGCCAGGTCCCAATAACAGTTTGACTGTAGTCGAAATTGACCATTCGACCACACCCCCGCCAACATGGGAACGCCTTTTCCGTAAAAGATATTTCGCTCCAAGAAAAACGAAATATGATCTTCCTCCCGCGATCGCCTCACCTGACCATAGGTTGCGGATTGTGCCAGCACGTTATTGCGCACGATGTTTTCGCGACCGTAATGTTGGTGGAAAGCTCCGTCTTTCACGCGATACACTATGTTGTTTTCAAGCACAATCTCGGTGGAACCCTCGTCCGTGTAAAGCCCCCAACCACCGTAGCTGTACGAAAGAACATCATGAATAATGTTGTTCCGAACAACCGTGCCGGGGGAGACTCCGAGTGTGTATACCCCACCCATATCGCTCAGTTCGCCCCATCCAAGATGATGAATGTGATTGAATTCAATCACGTTATGGTGGGCTGTACTTGGGGCATATCCCCAACTCCATCCCACCGAGACTCCGGTGTAGAGAAAGTCGCAAATTTCATTATGAGCCACCCGATTGTAAGAGCTTCGTGCCAAAAGCACTCCCACGCCAGCATGGTAAACTTTTCCACCGTCGTGAATAAAGCAATTGAACACCTCGTTATGACTGGCCTGAAGCTCGGGGGCGTCAGGCAGGCTGGTGTCGCCCATGCGCACCCCGCCTCCTCCCAGATCAAAAAGATGAGATTGCTCTAGGCGGCAGTGCTTGGTTCCGTTGGCGAACCAGAACGCATAGCCCCCAGTGTGAGCGATTTCGCAGCGAACGAACTGACAGTGCCTAGCTCCCTGTAAATAAACGGCTGCGGTGCGTAGGAATGCAGCGGCTTGGCCGTCCACGGGTTCTGCCTCGGGCATCGCCCAGGCCGTATGATGGAAGCATAAACCCTCGAGCTTCAACCAGCCGACTGTCTTACCCGATTGCGGCTCTCCTTCCAGTCGCATTAACTCCTCCGTGACCGGAACGACAAACTCCGCCGAAATCGGGTCTTCATTATCGCGGGGAAAGTAGTACAGGTAGCCTTTGGCGCGATCCCAATACCATTCGCCGGGGGTGTCCAATGCCTGAAGAATTCCTTCCACATAGTAGCGCTGAGTCTTTTCCCAGTAGCCCATCGGCCAACCGCTGGGTGCCGTGAAGGTGAGAAGACGTTTTTCGAGGTCGATAGAGCGAATCCGATGCCGCGAAGCTGTCCACGAATGAAATACAACCACGATAGCGTCAGCAACATCGGACCACGTCTGGATGTCGTTCTTGCGGAATACAATCGCTAACTTCGTTTTAGGATCCTTGCGGGCGGCTCCCGGATCGGTGTACGGCACCCCCGGCCCTTCGGAACGAAAATACTCGCCAGAATTCGGGACTCTGGCTAAGGTAGCCCTTACTCCGTTGACGAAAAGTTGTCGAACCTGTCCCTGGTACAAAGCATCCACCGGCAGTTTTGCCCGCCACAAACTGGATTCTGGAACCCTTTCCCAACCCGTTATCGCCATCCCGCCGGAGATGATGGGCTTTTCGCCGGGAAAGGCCGCATACACGACGGGACCCTGTTCTGAACCGGAATCCTCAGCTTGCAGGACAATCGGCTTATTGATCCTGTAGATACCCCCACGGAGCAACACCCGAATCGGTCGCGGGGACTCCAAGCGGCCTTTTAGCTCCCGCACCGCTTGCTGAGCCCGCGTGAAAGTAGCGAAAGGACCGTCCGTGCCGTCCGCGTTGGGCGAGGGCAAACGGCCGCTCCAAGCATCATTGCCGTGGGGGGATACGAAGAAGTCCGCTTCCTCCGAGTTGTTACTTTCCATCGCATCCACCGAGGATGCAAAAAGCCCTAAAGGGCACAACAGGCCCAAAACCACTATGACTGCTGCTACGGAAAAGACTTTATCCACCAAACAAATGCGACTCATTGGAATTCTCCTTCAAATCATCTCATCTGCAGCAGGGAAGGTTGGCGAATGGCGGGTTGCGAGATGAAACGCACGCAATAGGCGAAAACGCTTCCGCTCAAATACCGTCTTTAAAGCGGTTTGACCAATTTCCGCGAAGTGGCCTGCGAGTTTCCACGCGGATTCTATCCCCCGTTAACCCGTATTTCAAGCCGCTGATAAAACCGGCCAAACTCCATGCTCACCCGTCGCGACAGGAGCTAGGAGAAAGCGTTTAAGCCGAAAGCAAGGTTAAAAAAGCAGGAGCAACAAGGTCTTGACCTTGCCAGCTAGGCAGTACTTAGCCCTATCTTCTTTGCGTCCCTGGGCGGAGGCTTGCGCGAAAGCGCTCACGGCAACTAGCGCCCCGTGAGCCTTTAACAAGGAGAAAAAATCGTGTTAATCCATGAACCAGGGTAGTAATCTGTGAACAAGGAGACTCCGAATCTTATCCTTTTGCCTACCGGTATCGCTTGATTTAGGGGAAGAGGAAAACGGAGCCGGGGCTCGCCAGCAAATTGCTTACTCGGCACTTCGCGAAGCGCTTGTTCGATTTCGGGGTCTTTTTCGGCCGAGTCGAGTCAGAGGGCGTCTCCGTGGTTCTAATGCCTTAAAACTCAAGGAAGTCTTTTCATTAAGCCCGAGCTTGTCGGACAACGAATCATCTGGCTTTCCTCGGGACTGTAGATAGGCCGCAAAGCAGAACGTCGCTTTATGGGGGCCTATGATAGAAGACCTGACCCTTGGGCCAGAAGCCAAGGGAGGAAGCCAACTTTAACACGATGATCTGGCCAAAGCTAAAATCTACGGATGAATTTCGCTTCGTTGTTACTGGGGTTTCTCAAATGGATCGCTCGATGCCTGACCTTCGTGGTGATCTCGGAAGCATAAAAAGTTAGTGGGCAACCAGACGATTCCTGTCAGCGTGTTCCGCGCTACCTCGAAGGGAAGCGGTAGGTGGAACGGTTCAGGCGTCGCTCTTATCCCGCGAGAGGATAGAAGAAAAGAAGAGGGAAACGCGAAGGTCGCTTCGCTTGGAAAACCTCGAGGCAAGCAAACCCTTTAAGCGGTGATTAGTGGCTAAAGCCTCTCTGCATGTTTCATTTTTGAAAAGATTGAGGCTGAAAAAGCGGACAAGCGTATCGGCTGGCGGACGAGGTTCTTCTATCTCGGTTATGTTATCGCGGCTTACGACATTCGTTACCCATCACGGCGTCGCGCCGAGTTGGGTAAGCCGCCAAATGTCCGTCCAGACCGTGCAGCGAAAGAATTCGCTGATTAAAAGGCGATAACCCGCAAATTCTAAGTAAACCGTTGTGCTTCTTGATCCGTAGGTTGAGAAGAAGCAATTGCCCCAGCAAATGGCTATCCAACAAGGGGACATGATCCAGTTCAACAGTCACCCGCGAGACGAGGTGCTGTTGAACTAACTCCCAAATCACATCTGCGAGGTTTTCAAATGGTTCATGCGTCGAGATTGGTTTGACGGAAACGAAAAGCCAACCAGGTCCGCGAGTGACCTCCAACTCCCAATCCGCAGAGACCGGAGGCATGAGAATTCCCCTTAATTCCCGCGAAAAGTGCCAACCCCGTTACGAAAACAAAACTTTTCCTGATTATCTTACAATTCCTCCGGATAACTGCAAGGCGCCAATAGAATTTTTTACAAAAATTCTTCGATCAAATTACGAGTTTGCTATTGCAGACCATTTAGGCCGATAATCTTTCCCGCCTTCAGTAAGGTTATCCTAGAGTTTGTAGAGGGGAGCCGTGCAGGACCGTTTTTCTTCCCGTTACGGCCTTAAAACCGGAGTTGCCAGATATCGCGAAAGGCACCGCGCTAGCAAATTGGAAACCAATTGCATCAATTTCGGCTCGGGTCACTCATCTGAATACGAGCTACCTTTCTTGAAGCTAAAGAATCCGGATTTCAATCATCAGCATTATAAGACGTTTATACGTTTTGCGGCCGCTGGTCTTCGACGCAAAGCGGAGTCGGCAAGCTGACCCGAAAATTGTTGCCCTGACCCAAATACCCTGCAAACTTCGGTTTAGCGACAGTTTTACTCGTAAAGCGTGCTATCACGAGGGTGCATCGCGCGCGAGTTTCGCTCTTTTCGGGTAGCCGTTCACGGGGCAG
>OGCI01000237.1_pt1 | contig 71408 bp, 63 predicted proteins | sample 1570021 | NCBI WGS metagenome assembly OGCI01 (sample SAMN06264664, study PRJEB24512) | hot springs metagenome | isolation source: Hot spring water | place: South Africa: Tshipise | collected 2015-06-21
AGGACGCGGAGGATGACGCGGAGGCCGACGATGCGGCGGAGTGGGCGTATGGATAAGCGGGCCGTGCAATCCGAGCCAGGCGTGCAATCCGAGCCGCGCGTGTTGGCCGGGGGGCGGGTACGGGCGCAATGTATTGCGCCCCTACGCACGGTCGCGGCTCGGATTCAGGGGGAGTCGCGGCGCGGACTCTCAGTCGCGGCGTGGGCTCGGCATCGGTTGCATCGTACGCCGTTTATGCTACAATTCGGGTTCGCTCTCACCTGCACAACCATACTGTCACAACAGGGAGGACATCGAGATAACACCGTGAGACGTGCCCCTGTTCCGAAACCAGATTTCCGCAAACCTCGTGTCGTGTTCAACCCGGTCGCCTACCGGGGATTTCAGCGGGGTGTCAACCTGATCGCCAACGCAGTGCGTCCTACCCTGGGGCCGCTGCCGCGCAAGGTGGCCGTTGCGCGCACCGCGCTGAGTCTGCCACCCGAGATGCTGGACAACGGCGCATTGATCGCACGGCGCATCCAGGAACTCCCTCGCCGCAACGAGGACATGGGCGCAATGTTTCTGCGCCATGTGCTGTGGCGGTTACAGGATGAGGTGGGTGATGGCACCGCCACAGCAGCCGTGCTGTTTCAATCCGTGTACAACGAGAGCTTGCGCTACATTGTCGCGGGTGGAAACCCTCTTGCTCTGCGCAAGGCCTTCGAGGAAGCGATCCCGCTGGTGCGCAGCGAACTGGATGCGATGACATTTCACGTGGAGGGGGCGACGCAACTGGCCCAACTGGCAGAGTCCATCTGTCACGACCACGAGCTGGCCACCGTTCTGGGCGAGATTCACGACATCATCGGCGAATACGGCCAGCTGGACATCCGCGACGGTCGCCGCCGCGAGATCGAGCGCGAGTATGTCGAGGGCACCTACTGGAACAGCGGCGTGCTCTCGCCGGACATGATCACCGATCACAGCACACTCAGGGTGGATCTTCAGGATGCAGCCATTCTGATCAGCGACCTGGCTATGAAGGACCCGCGCGAACTCGTGCTGGTCCTGGAGGCAGTGCGTCGCGCTGGCATTCGGGCGCTGATGATCACAGTGGACGAGATGTCACCTGCGGTGCGCGGTATGCTGCTGGCCAATCGCCAGCCAGGCAAGTTTGACCTGGCCGCCGTGCGCACCCCAGAGAGCAGACACCCCGAGGGTCGGATGGTGATGGAGGACATGGCGGCCCTGACAGGCGGTCGACCGCTCATCCACGACGCAGGCGAGACGCTCAGCAATTTCACGCTAGAGTGCCTGGGCTATGCACGCCTCATCTGGGCGGACAAGACCAAGTTTGGCATCATCGGCGGCAAGGGCGACCCCAAGGCGCTCCAGGCTCACGTGAACAACCTGAAAGGGGCCTTTGCGCGCGCCCGCGATGTCGACGAACGCAAGCGGCTGCGGGAGCGCATCGGTCGTTTGTTGGGAGGGTCGGCTGTGCTGTGGGTGGGCGGCCTTGGCCCCAGCCATATTGAGGCGCGCAAGTCTCTGGCGATCTACACGTCTGACACCTTGCGTGGCATTTTGCGTGAAGGGGTGGTGCCGGGTGGCGGGACGGCCCTGCTGGATTGTGTTTCGTGCTTGCAAAAGCGATTTAAGCAAGCCTCGGACGCCGACGAGCGCGCAGCCTATCGTATTCTGGCCAAAGCGTTTGAGGCACCTATGCGTGCCATAGTCGCTAATGCCGGTTATGACGCCAGCGAGGTGCTTGCTGAGGTCAAACTGGCCGGGCGCGGCCATGGCTTCGATGTGCGGAGCGGGCGCGTCGTTCAGATGGTTGAAGCGGGCATTCTGGACTCGGCTGCGGTGCAGAAAGCCATTGTGACCGACGTCCTCAGCGCGGTGGGCCTTGCACTGACAATTGAGGTGTTGGTGCAGCGCAAAGACCCACCTGTGGCGCATCACAAAGCTGCAGGATCATAAGCTCGAGCAATGGAAGGAGCGTTGCCTATGCAGGAGGTGAACGACTTTCGGGACTATGTGTACGCCATAGCGCCATCGCCCCACTTCGCACAAGATGGCGTCTGGTTCGTTGGTCGCAAGAGCGGTCTCTTCCAGTGGAATGCTAAGAATCAGAGCTGGCATGATGCCTATGAAACACTCCAGCTGCCGGCGGCTCTTGTCACTCCTGCAGTCGCTCTGTCGCCTGCCTTCTCCATCGACCACACCGTTTATGCCGGGACGAATGGCGGGGTGCTGCGCTCCGAAGACGGGGGTAAGTCGTGGGTGCTCGGCAACATGCCAAAACCGCCGCCGGTAATCACGGTGCTGATGCCATCGCCCAACTTCGCACAAGACGGGATCGTCTTCGCCGGCAGTATGGAAGATGGTGTATTGCGCTCGCCTGACCGCGGCACGCAATGGCATCGCTGGAACTTCGGCCTCACCGATCTCCACGTCCTCTCGATGGCGATTTCCCCGGGTTTCGCTAAAGACCAGACGTTGTGGGTCGGCACGGACACAGCACTCTTTCGGAGCATCAATGGCGGGCGGTCGTGGCGCCCGCTCAACTTTCCCTCTGATCTTGCGCCTGTGCTCAGTGTGGCGGTCTCGCCGGCCTACCCGGACGATGAGACACTGTTTGTGGGGACGGAGGCGCATGGGTTGTACGTATCCCACGACGATGGCAAGAGTTGGGGACGCCTGGCGGCAGAGACATTTCCCGAAACGGTCAATACCATCCTGGTCAGCGCCCAGCCAAGCGGGGGACTCAACGTGGCGGTCGCCACCGACACTGCGCTGTATGTATCATACGATGCCGGGAACGCCTGGCACAATGTAGACCTACACTTGCCTGAGGACGAGGGTATTTCTATCATGGCGGCACCGCTGGGCATCCAGCCTGGCGCGCTGTTGCTCGTAGGCACCACGAACGGTCAGATCGTGCGGTGCACTATAGGCCCCCGGGATTGAGTGCGTGCAGGGGGCGTCGACCGCAGCCCCAGTTGCAATGGAAAAGAGGAGGTAAAGCGTGCTGGGCGGATACATGGGAAAGGTTTTGTGGGTCCACCTCGACACGGGGGTGATAGAAGAGCAGTCGCTCCCGGAGACGATGATGCGCGACTTTGTGGGTGGCTACGGCATCGCCGTCCGGTTGTTGTACGATCGCATTCCGCCCGCCGCAGACGCCCTGTCGCCGCAGAATGTGTTGGGTTTCCTCACCGGCCCGCTGACCGGCACACCCATGCCCACGAGCACGCGCTGGACGGTGGTGTGCAAATCCCCCCTGACCGGTGGCTGGGGAGATGCCAATGGCAGCGGCTTCTTTGCCGTGGCGCTCAAACGGGCCGGCTACGACGGGGTCTTTTTCACCGGCGTGGCGCCGCAACCGGTCTATCTTTACATCGAGAATGGACGGGCAGAGCTGCGCGATGCCTCGAACCTGTGGGGACAGGACTGCTACCAGGTGGAGGACTGGGTGAAGGAACACTTAGGACAAGACGTGGAAGCAGCCTGCATCGGGCCGGCCGGCGAGCGATTGGTGCGTATTGCTGGAGTGGTGCACGCCAAGGGTCGCGTGGCGGCACGCTCGGGGGTGGGTGCCGTCATGGGCGCCAAGCGCCTCAAGCTGGTGGCAGCACGGGGCAATCTGGAAGTGCCGATAGCCGACCCCGAGCGGATCAAAGAGCTGCGGAAGAAGTATGTCGGCCAGATTATGGACGGCGTGGGCTATGCAGATTCCTATCGCAAGACGGGCACGCCGAGCTATACCCCTATTGGGGCTGTCAACGGCGACTCGCCGGTGCGTAACTGGCGGGACAGCGTGGCAGCATTCCATGGTGCTGAGAATCTAGCTTTCGAGGAATTGCTCAAGTATCGTGTCAAGCGCCACGCGTGCTGGCGCTGCCCGATCGCCTGTTGGGGTACCTGCCGCGTGGAATATGCCGGGCGATGGCACGAGACCCATCAGCCTGAGTACGAGACGGGGGCTGCCTTTGGCGCGCTGATGATGAACGACCATTATCCCTCGATCATGGTGGCGAACAGCCTGTGCAACCGCTATGGGCTGGACACCATCTCGGCCGGCGGATGCACCGCGTTTGCTTTCGAGTGCTACGAAGCCGGCATCATTGGGCCGCAGGATACCGATGGGCTGGTGCTCACGTGGGGCGACCACGAGGCGATGAACCGGCTTGTCGAGAAGATCGCGCTGCGCGAGGGCATCGGCGACCTGTTGGCCGAAGGGGTGCAGCGTGCGGCCGAGAGACTGGGACCGGCCGCCCGGCCGTTCGCGATTCACGTCGGTGGGCAAGAGCTCCCCATGCACGATCCGCGCTACGAGCCAGCTTTGGGTGTCATCTACCGGCTCGAGGCGACACCCGGGCGTCACACACAGGGCTGTCAGTTCCTGGTGCCGCCTGGTTACGAATCCGCGCGCCCGGACTTTGGAGAAGAACCGCACAAGCAGGCAGGACGTGGCCACTGGGTCAAAGAGGCGCTTTGTCTCCACCACGTTTCGAACGCGGCCGGTCTCTGTCTGTTTGGCTACCTGTCCATGATGGCCACCGCTCTGCCCGACTTTCTCAGCGCGATCTGGGGAGAGCCGTTCACACTGCAAGACATGATGACTACAGGTGAGCGCATCGCTAATGTGCGTCAGGCGTTCAACGTGCGCGCAGGCATCAATCCGCTGGCGTGGCCGATCCCAGAGCGAGCGTATGGCATGCCCCCTCTGCCGGATGGTCCCACGGCCGGCATCACTGTCCAAATCGAACAAATGACGCGGGAATTTCTTGAAGATATGGACTGGACATTAGACGCCGCGGTACCTCGGCCGGAAGCGTTGCGCCGGCTTGGTCTGGATGACATCGCGCGCGACCTGTGGCCACAGGCCGGACAGACATGTTGAATGCGCCTCCTGGCAACACGCAAGGGAGAAGCACGACGAAACGAACCCGGTTTTGGCATTTCAGGTCGGGAGGATGGAGAAACAGAGAAGAGAAAGGAGGCGGGTAATCCGTGCGCTTCCCCTATGTGGGGAAGCCGTCGCCCGCAGTGGTGGGGAAAATGAAGCTGGCATTGTGCGTTCAGACGCCTGAAATCGAGACGCCCGGTCCCGTCGCGCTGCTCAGTGGTGCCTTCGAGGAAAAAGTGCGCAAGGCGGCAGCGTTGGGCGTGGAGGGGCTTGAGCTGGCTCCGCTGAACCCGGTGGCACTCGATGCGGTTTCTATTCGCGAACTGCTGCGGCGCCACGGCCTGGAGGTGGCTGCTGTGGCCAGCGTATCGCTTGGCATGGGCGGTGTGACCCTGTTGCACGCGGACCCGGCGGTGGCCACACTGGCACGCTCGCGCCTGGACGATCTGATTCGCTTCGCTGCGGCTGTTGGTGCACCTTTGGTGACGGTGGGCAGCTTCCGCGGACGGCTGGGAGACATGGGAGCAGAAGGGCGCGCCAAGCTGGCACAGATCCTGCGTGAGGCGGCTTCCTTCGCCGAGCCACAAGGCGTGCGCCTGGTGATAGAACCCATGAATCGCTTCCAGGCCGACCTTATCACCACTGCGGAAGAAGGGCTAGCATTTCTGGACGAGGTCAATCACACAGCCGTTGGTCTGTTGCTCGATACCAATCATATGCTCACCGAGGAAAAGTCGTGGGAGGAACCGTTCCGACGCGTAATGGCAGCAGGTCGGCTGTGGCACGTCCACCTGGCCGACAGCAACCGTCAGACACCTGGCTACGGGTTGATCGACTTTGCCCCCATTATTCAGATATTGCGCGACATCGGCTATGCGCAATACCTCTCCATCGAGGTGTTCCCCAAACCGGATGCTGATACGGCAGCGCGCGATGGCGTACGCTACATTCGTTCGCTGCTGACGAGGTGATCTTCCAAGACAACATTGCGCCTTGATCGTGGGTCATACGGAGGTGACGGGAAAATGGGAAAAGGCCTGCTAGAAGGACGTGTCGCACTGGTGACCGGTGCCAGTCAAGGGATCGGCGAGGGCATTGCCCGTGAATATGCTGCCGAGGGTGCCCTCGTGGCACTAATTGCGCGCAATGAGGAGAATCTGTGTCGCGTGGCCGCCGAGATCGAAAGCGCGGGCGGTCAGGCGAGGGTGTATGCGTTTGACGTTACCGACTACGAACGTTACCGTGCGACAGTGGATGATGTCTTGCAGCGGTGGGGACACATCGACATCCTGGTCAACAACGCTGCCGTGGTGTGGTACGGCACCATCCTGGAAGAGGCAGACTCCATTGAACACTGGCGACGCACCATGGCGGTTAATCTGGAAGCCACCTGGTATGGCTCAAAACTGGTGGCACCGCACATGGTCAAGCAGCAATGGGGGCGCATCATCAGCATCTCCTCAGTACAGGCGATGACCCCAAGTGGCGGTTGCGGGGCGTATTGTGCCACCAAAGGGGGCATTATCAGCATCACCAAGTCCATGGCAGTCGAACTGGCGCCCTACAACATCCTGTGCAACGTCATCGCACCAGGATTTGTGCGCACCCCCATGTCCATTATTGATGGCGTGGACGAGACCACCACCGACTGGTTTCTTAACTACTATGTGGGGATGCGCAAGATTCCCCTTGCGCGCGCCGGCCTGCCTGAGGATGTCGCTGGCACGGCTGTCTTTCTGGCGTCGGACTATTGTCGGTATCTGACCGGGCAGGTGATTATAGTTGATGGTGGCCTGAGCAGCACCTTCTGAGTGACGGAGACACATCGAGTGGACCAGATATGCTATCGCCCTATTGGGCATGTCGAGAACGAATACCCGGAGCCAGGTCCTCCGGACGCTATGCAAGAGGTCGAATCGCGCATCATCCTGCGGCCCGAACTCACCACCGGTCTGCAGGGACTCGTGGCCGGCCAGCCCATCATGGTCATATTCCACCTTCACCTGTCGCGGGGATATGAACTGCTGCAGCACCCACGCGGAGACGTCAGCCAACCACTGCGTGGGGTGTTTGCCCTGCGCAGTCCTCACCGCCCTAATCCCATTGGCGTGAGTGTCGTGGAATTGTTGGCCGTCGAAGGCAACGTACTGCGTGTGCGCGGACTGGATGCCGTCAACAGCACGCCTGTGCTGGATATCAAACCCGCTGAGCCTAAGGAAATATGACGCAACAAATAGAGCCCGATATACTCGAGCGTGAGCGAGAGGAACAGGAACACGAGGTAGCCCAGCGTGCTGCTCAATTAAACGCTCAGGGTTATCATTGATCAGAAGCGTTCGTGCTCGCCGTGGGCGAGCATCTGCTTGGACAAGTGGACGGACGCCTGTGCCAGCTGGCATGTCCCTTTGGTGGCGGAGTCGGATTGGCCCGTCAGGAGATGTGCGGTGCGCTGAGCGGCGGGATAATGCTGATCGGTCTGCTCTACGGACGCACCCACCCCGGTCAGGATGATCGTCTCTGCCAGCAACTGGCCGCCCAATATCGCGAAGATTTCGTCCGGGAACTGACTGTCACGCGTTGTGCAGATCTCCGGGCGCTGGGTTACGGTTCTCAAGGCAAATGGCCGTGCTCCGTGCTCGTCGGGCGCGCCGTTCGTATCTTCTTGCGCACCTTGCGCCAGCACGAATCGGTGCCAGGGCAGCAAGAGACATAGCTATTCAGCGATGGGTGGCTCGATCTGGAAGTCTTGATTGAAGTCGTACAAGAGCTTGGTGAGGGTGGTCTGTTCGTCCACCTGAGTGATTATCTTGTGCGGCAGGCGATCTTCCACCCCGATCCAGTAGACGTCCGTCAACTGGGTATCACCCACACGCAGCGTCACCTGGACACGGTGGCACCGAATCCCTTCCACCGGTTCCTCGCCCTGGTCTGCCACATCCCAGATGTACCTCTGGGGGATGGTCGCTTCATTCATCAGGCGACCTATGGCAGGCCATTCTTGCTTAACCCATGGGCCTTCGCCAGTGCGACTGTACAGGACATCTCCGATGGCAATCTGCTCTTTCATCTCTGTCTCAGTAATCTGACGATAGCGATCCGGTCGCACATATTCGAGCAGAGCCTGTGTTCGTCCTGCCTCATCCACGACGCGCGCGCGATAACTGCGCAGCAGAGCCAGGCGCGCCAGGGCACGCAGCACCAGTTGCTTGGTCTCGCGCCTGTCCGGTTCATCTGCCGGCGTCGTCGGAGTGGGCGTCGGGGTGATCATGCGCGCAATCTCTGCAAGGCTCGGGGCACGGGTGCGTGTCGGAGCGGCTGAGGTGCAGGCGCTCAGGCAGACAAGGACGACGGGACACACCAACATAGAGAGGAGCACGGCCCGGAAAGCTTTCACTGGGTTACCATCCTGCTTGCTAGCGAATATCCCATGGGGTGTTACTGCTTCGTCTCAGCCGATATCGCCCATCAGATATGCCCGGGTGCGCTCATTGCATGGATTGTTGAAGACCTGCTCCGCTGGACCCGCTTCGACCAGTTCGCCCAGCCATAGGAAGACCACAAAATCGGCCAGCCGGCGTGCCTGTCGCAGAATATGGGTTACCAAGATAATGGTCATGTGCCGTTTCAGACCGCGCAGCAGGTCTTCGATGCGTTGAGCGGAAATCGGATCCAGCGCTGCAGTGGGCTCATCACACAACAAGACTTCCGGCTCCACGGCCAGCGCACGCGCCAGGCACAGACGCTGTTGCTGTCCGGTCGAGAGAGCATGGGCTGGCGATTGCAGCCGGTCGCGCACCTCTTCCCACAAATCGGCCGCTCGCAGATACCGCTCGACGGTGGCATCAGCGTTGTCGCGTCGACACAATCCATGAATCCGTGGCCCGTAGAGGACATTATCATAGATGGACATGGGAAGCGGAAAGGGTTTCGAGGCCAACAAACCGATACGCGTTCGAATCTCGGTCACATCCACTTTGGGGGCATAGATGTCGGTGCCATCGAGCAAGACGCGCCCGCTGATGCGCACCTCGCCGCTTGTTTCCAGCAGCCGGTTCATGCTTCTCAAGAGGGTTGTCTTGCCGCATCCGGAAGGCCCGATTACAGCCGTGATGCCGTGCGCCGGAAAGGCGACGGAGACATCCTTCAGCGCCTGTTGTCCCCCATACCAGACGCTCAGACCTTGCACCTCGATGTGAGGACGGTCGCCCATCTCTCCCTTTTCCCTAGCGCACAACATGATGCATCAGGCGACGTGACAACCAGCGGGCTACCACACTGAGTGTCAACACGATCACGGTCAAAACCAGGCCGGCGGCGTACGCGCGCTGCTGTACCGCGGGGAAGGGTGTACCGAGCTGGAAGAACACAGCCAGGGGCAGCGAGGCAACCGGCCTCAGGAGCGAGTCGGGTAGGCGATCGGTGTAACCCGCTGTGAACAACACGGAAGCAGCATCTCCGATGCCTCGCCCGAACGCCAGCAACACCGCTGTCAGCAAACCTGCCGTCGCCTGACGCAGCAGAATTCGCGTGGCGGTTTCGAAGCGGGTGGCACCCAAAGCGTAGGACGCCTCACTGAGAGCCGATGGAATCAACCGAAACGCTTCGTCCATGCCGCGCACAATGATGGGCAATTCAAGACATGCCAGCGCAATGATACCACCCAGCAACGAAGCGCGCAGGCCAATCCAGAGCATGATGGTGAAGGCGAACGCTCCGTATACAATGCTGGGGATGCCCCACAACACATCCATGGCCAGACGCACCAGATGTGCCGCACGCGAGCAGCCAGCATAGGTATGCAAATAAATCGCTACTGGCAGGCTGAGCAACAAGGCCAACAATGTCGCACCACCTGCCAGACAAAGAGAACCCACGATGGCGTTCAGGATACCACCTTCCTCACCCAAATAGTACCCTCCTTTCGGCACCTGGGTCAACATGGCCAGGCTGAGCGATGGGAGACCGCGCCAGAGCATTGTGCCCAAGATGAGCATCAGGCTGCCCAATACGATCACAAGTGAAAGACCCATCAGGAATCGAAAGAGGTACTCCTCGAGCCGCCGCAACCGCTTCATCCCCAACTCCCCGCGCTGGCTATCCGTAACGGGCAATACGCATCAACACAAGGCGTGCACTGAGGTTGAACAACAGAACCACCACCAGCAAGAGCAACGCTGCCCCCAACAGCGCAGCGTCATACAGAGGAATGGACATCATCTCACCATAACTGTTGGCAATCAATGCCGTCAAGGGATACGCTGCGTCGAACAGCGAACGTGGCACCTGAGGCACATTGCCCACCACCATCATCACAGCCATCGTCTCACCAAAGGCGCGGGAGAAGCCCAATATGACGGCTGCCAGGACGCCAGGTGCCGCGTGGCGCAAGACCACATATTTGATCGTCTCCCAGCGACTGGCACCCAAAGCCCATGAGGCTTCACGTAATCCGACCGGTACGGCGCGAATCACCTCTTCCGCCACCGAAATGATCACCGGAAAGACCATAATGGCCAACACGATGCCCCCTGCCAGCACCGAATAACCCGTTGGGTTGTCTATTTGGAAGAAAGGCAACCGTGAGAGACTGCGTCCGATCTCTGAGGAAGCGATCCGCTGCACAAACGGCACCACCATAATGACTCCCCAGATGCCAAAGATGACCGAGGGAATCCCAGCAGATACATCGATTAGAGGCTTCACCACCGCGTACACACGCCGCGGGGCGTACTCCGCCAAATAGACCGCTGTCAGCAGGCAAATGGGCACGGCGATCACCATGGCCACACCTGTCACGCACAGGGTGCCCATGATGAAGGGATAGTACCCGAAAGCGTTTTGCAGTGGCTTCCACGTGGTGGAGAGGAGCAGCTCGCCCAACGGCCTGGTGGTGAGGATGGGCCAAGCACGGGCCAACAAAACCAACCCAATCGCCACGGCCAGCAAACTGGTCGCTGCGGACAAGGCTGTCGTGCTGCAGCCGGCTAAGCGGTCCGTGAGGCGGCGAAAAGCTAACCGTCTCTCCATATGACCCCGCACACCAGTGTACGACAAATTACTTCAGCCGCGCCAGGGCAGCATCGGCTGCATCCTTGGACAACGCAACATAGCCAACAGTATCCGCCATGGGTTGTCCCTGCGTGAGCACCCACACGAGAAAAGCGCGCACAGTCCCAGAAGGCTTGCCGCGTGTCACCAGATACAGCGCACGGGCCGGAGGCGATGGATAAGTGCCCCGCACAACAGCCTCATGCGCCTGGGTCAAGGTCTGCAATACCTCCTCGGCATCCGCTATGTGATTCTCATTGACATCGATGGGCAACACTATGGCACCCTCCACCGGTTTGCCGGTGGCCATGTTGAAAGCGTAGCCGAGATTGTTGTAACCAATCCCTAGCGGGTCCTTCATCACCGCTTCCATTAAGCCGGGGTCTCCGTACACACCGATGCCCAGCAAATCCTCCTGCCGTTTGCCCAAATAGTTCGCCCACACCTCCGGGGCACCGGCAGCGTCGGAGCGAGTGTAAACGTGAATGGGATCTCTTATTTCCGGACGCCCGATCACTTGTCCCCATGTGGTAACATGACCGGTGACGTAAATGCCAACGAAGATATCTCGTGTGACCCCGCGGCGCATCAGATCATTCAGCACTGGATTGTGAGCATTGACAATGGGGAAGACAGCATCTCGCGCCACCGGCACCGCAAAAGCACCCCGTTCCTCCTCCTCTTTCGAGACCCCGCGCGACACCATGCCGATATCCACCACACCTCCGAGCACGTCGGCCATGCCTTTCCCCGCCCCGCCAGCGGATATGTCGAACTCCACCGCAGGGTGCTGCTTGCGAAACTCCTCGCTCCAACGCACCATAAGCGGATAGAGCGCCCAGGCACCGGAAACCGTGATGGTACCTCGCAGTTCGGACCCACTTTGCTGATGGCTGCCCGGCTGGCAGGCCGCGACGAGGAACAGCATCGCTGTTGCCAGTAGTAATAGTAGGCGACGTATCCTAACCTGCCTCATTGCCCGGTTGCCTCCTTTCGGCACCTTTGCCACACGAACATCACTTCAGTTCAAAAATGGCTGTGGTTGCGCGCAAGTTCTTGTCGCGTCGTGCCGGTATGCGCCGTGAGCCGGCCAGATAGATTTCTGCCGCAATGTGGATGCCACGCTGCTGGCAAAAATCTCGGAAATCTTGCACAGTGAGAGGTCGAATGCGCGGAGGAACATACCAGGGTTGGGGAAGATCTGGTGCAATTGGCATACGACCGGTGAACAGCAAGCTCAAGCGGCAACGCCAATGCCCCCAATTGGCGAAGCTGACGATAGCTCGCTTGCCGACCCGAAGCATTTCTCGCAAGATAAAATCTGGATCGTTGAGGTAGGGTAGAGTCTGGCTGAGGATAACGGTATCAAATGAGCCGTCCGGGTAGTCGCCCAGCCCTTCGTGCAGGTTGCCTTGACGCACGCTTAGCCCCTTGCGCACACACGCCAACACCCCCTCCTCAGACAGCTCAATCCCACGCCCTGTGACGCCCAACACGTCGCGCAGATAGCTCAGCAGAGTGCCATCCCCGCAACCGAGATCCAGCACCTTTTCACCCGGCCGGATGAGCTCGGCGATGGCCTGCAAATCAGGACGCAATTGCACAGGAACGCCTGTGTCGGTCACTGCTGCAACGACTCGCTCACGAATGTAGGCCACTACACGTCCCCCCTCTAACGGCACGAATCTTGCCACGGATGCCTGGCATGGTCAAGCGCTCCAGCCTACCCCCCGGTGTGTCAATGCACATCTGCCATAATCCAGAGACTCCTTGGGAGAACGAGGCCATCACAGCAGCACTGCCTCGAGTCCTGACGATGACTATGGCATAGACATGCGTCGGGTGGTCGAGCTGGTCGTACAGGGGAATGTATGCTCCGGCTTGTGCAGCGAGGAACCATAGCTCACAAGTCGAGCCTGAGATGCAGCTCCTTCAGCTGTTCCGGCGAGACAGGTGAAGGAGCACCCGCCATCAGGTCCATAGCGCTCTGCGACTTGGGGAAGGCGATCACCTCCCGGATGTTGGGTTCACCCGCCAGCAGCATCACGAAGCGGTCGATCCCGGGTGCGATGCCACCATGGGGTGGCGTGCCGTACTCGAACGCCTCGAGCAAATGACCGAACTGCGCCTTGGCTTGCTCCAGCGACAGGCCGATGAGCTGGAATACCTTCTCCTGAACCTCGCGGCGATGGATTCGGATGCTGCCGCCGGCGATCTCATAGCCATTGCACACCAGGTCGTACTGTTTGCCGCGCGCTTTACCCGGGTCGCTGTCCAGCAAGGGCAGGTCTTCGTCCATAGGTGCGGTGAACGGATGGTGGCTGGGGTCCCAGCGTCCTTCCTGCTCGTTCCACACCAGGAAGGGAAAATCGATCACCCAGCACAACGCCAACACCTTATTGTCGCGCAGGCCCAGGCGGTCACCCAACGCCAGGCGCAGGCGAGCCAGCGCCTCGTTGGCCACCGCCGGCCGATCAGCCACAAACAGGAGCAGATCGCCCGGTGCGGCTTCCATGCGCTGTATAATGGCATGCAGGCATTCCTGGTCAAGCGCCTTAACCAGAGGCGAACGCACTTCACCGCGATCGTCCAGCGCCATGCTAATGAGGCCCTGCGCGCCGAACGTGCGCACCAGCTCAGTCAACTCATCCACCTGTTTGCGGCTGTAGCTGGCGCCGCCCGGCAGCCGCAGTCCCTTGACGATGCCGCCGGCAGCGACAACGTCGGCGAAGACGCGAAAGGCGCTGCCAGCCACCAGGTCGGTGATCTCGACCAGCTCCATTCCGAAGCGCATATCGGGGCTGTCGGTGCCGAAACGTCGCATAGCCTCAGCATAGCTCAAGCGGGGGAAGGGCTTGAAAAGCAGCTGGCGGTCGCTGAGCTGCTCGATGACAGCGGTATAGAGTCGTTCGACCACGTCCATCACGTCATCCCGGTCGACGAAGCTCATTTCCATATCCAGCTGGGTAAACTCGGGCTGGCGGTCGCCGCGCTGATCCTCATCGCGGAAACAGCGAGCGATCTGGAAATAGCGTTCGAAGCCGGCCACCATAAGAAGCTGCTTGAGCTGTTGTGGGCTCTGCGGCAACGCGTAGAAGTTGCCCGGATGCAACCGGCTGGGCACCAGATAGTCGCGCGCACCCTCTGGCGTGCTCTTGAACAGGATGGGTGTCTCGATCTCGATGAAGCCTTCATCACACAAAAATTCGCGGATGAACTTGACCACGCGATGGCGCAGGATGATGTTGCGCTGCATACGCTGGCGCCGCAGGTCGAGATAGCGATAGCGCAGACGCAGCGTCTCGTCTACCAGTGCATCCTCATTAATGTAAAATGGAGGAGTTTTCGCCGTATTGAGCACTGTAAGTTGCTGAGCGGTTACCTCCACCTCGCCTGTGGGCAGATCAGGGTTCTCCATTCCTTGTGGACGGCGCACTACTATCCCCTTGACCTGAATCACATATTCCAGGCGCAGCTCGGTGGCGGCAGCATACGCCTCAGGCGAGGTGTCAGGGCTGAAGACAACCTGGGCAAGCCCCCAACGATCACGCAGGTCAATGAAGATCAGCCTGCCATGATCGCGCCGTCGGTGTACCCAGCCCGCCAGTGTGACCGTTTGCCCGATATGGCTTGGACGAAGTTCACCACAAGTATGAGATTTGAGTGGCACGCTACCTCACCTCTCCATATGTAAATTGAACCGTTTGCTACGGCTTGCTCTGTCGCAAGCGCCCTCTAGCGCGATGTATTATCAGGGATGACCAAGAGACGCTAGGCGCGCACTTGGCCGCTGCCGAGGATAACCCACTTGTACGTGGTCAGCTCGCGCAAGCCCATGGGACCACGGGCATGTAGACGCTGGGTGCTGATAGCCACCTCGGCCCCCAAACCCAGCTGTCCGCCATCGGTGAAACGCGTGCTGGCGTTGACATACACTGCCGCCGAATCAACCTCATTGATAAACCGCATGGCGGCGTTGTAGTCCTCGGTGAGAATAGCATCAGAGTGGTGGGTGCTGTGCTGATGGATGTGGTCAAGCGCCTCATCCAGGCCATCCACCACCTTGACCGCTAGCACCAGGGACAGGAATTCGGTGTCGAAATCGGCGGGGGTGGCCGGCCGCACTGCCGGATGCCCCTCAAGCACGGCCAACGCACGCGGTTCACAACGCAGCTCGACACGCGCCGCGGCGAGCATGTCAGCGACCTGAGGCAACAGAGTGTCCGCCACATCGCGGTGCACGAGCAGTGTGTCCAGTGCGTTGCACACGGTCGGCCGTTGTGTCTTGGCATTGTAAATGATAGGCAATGCTTTGCGCAAGTCGGCCGTTTTGTCGACGTAGATGTGACAGATTCCGATGCCGCCCGTGATGACCGGTATGGTGGCGTTCTCCCGGGCAAACTCATGCAGGCCGGCACCGCCGCGCGGGATGATCATGTCGATGTACTGGTGCGCGCGCAGCATAGCGTGCACCAGCGCGCGTTCCTGCGACTCGATGATCTGCACAGCGCCTTCGGGAATGCCGCTGCGCTGGCAAGCGGCTTCGATCGCACGCACGAGCGCAGCATTGCTGTTGGCGGCCTCCTTACCACCGCGCAGGATAACAGCATTGCCCGACTTGAGACAGAGAGCGGAGACATCCACAGTGACGTTGGGGCGCGATTCGTAGATAACACCAATGACCCCGATGGGCACCCGACGTTTGGCTACCTGTAAGCCGTTGGGCAGAGTGCTGCCGTCAAACATCTCGCCCACCGGGTCAGGCAGGGCCACCACGGCGAGAACATCATCAGCGATCGCTTTCAGGCGCTGTGGGGTGATGAGCAGGCGGTCGATCATTGCTTCGCCCAAGCCGGCAGCGCGACCGGCTTCAACATCGCGCGCGTTGGCTTGCAGGATCTCGTCCTGGGCATTATGCAGCTGCTCTGCGATGGCGCGCAGCGCTGCATTCTTCGTGCGCGAGTCGAGGGTGGCCAGCCGCCGCGCCGCGTGCCGCGCCCGCTCGCCTTTCTGTCTGATTTCGTCCGGTATCTCTGTCGCCATGTTCCATCTCCTCAGCTCTTTACAAAGCGTCCCCTAATCTTGCTCTTCTTTACAACTTGATGAAAAAGGACATAGCCTCGTCCTTCACCCATAGATTGGAGAGCGGGGCAAACTGGATAGAAGCGATCCATCCAATCGCCGAGGCAGGCTACACTGTGCTGCCGCTGGGCACGTCCAGCTGGACGAAATCCTCCTCGTTGCGGTCGGGCCGCACGATCACGTTGCGTCCCAATCGTGCCCCGATGGGGATACGCGCACGCTCGCCTACCACGGTGATGCCGGTGTTGACCCAGTCCGGATAGGTGACATTGGGCGTGTCAGCACTGCCGCAGCCTACAATAGCACCCGGGCCAACGACAACGCGACTGTCCAGGATACACATATCCACCAAGGCACCCGGGCCGATCCATGCATCGTTCAAGATGACGGAGCGGCGCACGACAGCGCCAGGTGAGACGTAGACGCCCGGCGACAAAACCGACTCTTCCACCCTGCCGCGCACAATGCAACCGTTTGAGATGAGACTCGTGGTCACATGACCCTGAGGACCAATCTTGCTGGCGGGTCGCTCCTGGTCGCGCGTATGAATGACCCAGCTCTGGTCGTATAGGTCGAGTGGCGGTACCGGCTGTGCCATCTGCAAATTGGTCTCCCAGTAGGCGTGAATGGTACCCACATCTACCCAGTAGCCTTCAAAGCGATGCGCGTAGACTCGCGCCTCCTGAACCAACCGTGGTATCACGTGATTGCCAAAGTCGAGCTCGGGAATCTGACCATGCAGACGTTCCAGCGCTCGCACCAGCACCTCGGTGTTGAAAACGTAAATGCCCATCGAAGCGAGCGTGCCCTTGTCGCGATTGGGTGGTTTTTCGGTGAACTCGACCACCCGCATTTCCTCATCCACCGTCATGATTCCAAAACGGTGGGTCTCTTCAAGCGGCACGTTGCGGACGGCTACGGTCAGCTCGGCATGCTTTTGCTCGTGGAACTCCAGCATCGGGCGATAATCCATCTTATAGATATGATCGCCCGAGAGAATCAGCACGGTATCCGCCCGCCTCTCCAACACGAAATCGAGGTTGCGGTAGACTGCATCCGCCGTGCCCTTATACCAGTCACCTGCCTGACGTCCCAGGTAGGGTTGGCGCAGCTGGATCCCACCGCGATGCCGATCCAGGTCCCACGGTTTGCCGATACCAATGTGCTCGTTGAGCGAGTGTGGCTGGTATTGAGTCAGCACGGCAATCTCATAGATCTCAGAGTTGACACAGTTCGAGAGGGTAAAGTCGATGATGCGAAACTTGCCGGCGAAAGGCACCGCCGGCTTGGCGCGGTACTCACACAGAACTGAAAGGCGTGTGCCGGCGCCACCGGCCATCAGCAGAGCGACCACCCGCATGGGCACCACCTTCTACAATGCAACAGTGAAAGCTGGAGACCCAGTGTAATTCAAAAGGGTATCGCGCGCAAGGGAGGCTGTACGGCAACACCCCCTGCCTTGAATCAAGAGTGCATTGGCCGGGAGCACGGTCTGGCCTCTGCAATTATTTACACCGGTTTGAACTGCGAAGAAGGGCCTCTAATGTACAGCTAAATTTGACTGACCTATATGTCCACCAGTATAATGAGTGCTCTGAGCCTTGGAGGTTAACAAACCCCGACGGGTGGTATGTTGCTGCTCGCCGGTTCATTGTTATTAGGGTTGAGCTGGCGGCAGACAGTGCCAGTTTAGCAGAGAATATGTGAACAGGAGTGACAGGCCCATATGCCCAAGCGAACTTACCAGCCCAAGAAGCGCCATCGGGCACGTGTGCACGGTTTCCGCGCGCGCATGCGCACCCTGGGAGGGCGCAAGGTGCTCAAGGCCCGACGCTTAAAGGGGCGCTATCAGCTGACACCGCAGCCGCGGCACCCCAAACGCATCAATTGGAATGCAGGCTAAGCTTTGTCTCGTAGCAAGCGGCGTGGCCGAGATACCTCCGGGGGATGAAGCGCAAGTACCGCTTGCGAGATCGGGATGATTTCCTGCGCACCCGGCAAGAAGGTAAGTGTTGGGGGCATCGTTTGATTGTGTTGTGTGCATTGCCTAACAGTTTGGGATACAGTCGGTTTGGGTTCGCGGCCAGTAAACGGATCGGCACAGCTGTCGTGCGTAACCGGGCGCGCCGCCGCATGCGTGAGGTCGTGCGGCTCAAGTGGTCAGCCATTCGGCCCGGATGGGATGTCGTGCTTATTGCCCGTCCTGCACTGGTGCAGGCGACCTATGGCGAGCTGAGCGAGGCCATAGGTGGGTTGCTGCAGCGCGCTGGCTTGTGGATTCTGGAGGCAAATCCACCACAGAAATCGGAGTAGTGTGCGAGTGAAGTATATTGTCCTGGCACTGATACGTTTCTATCAGCGGTTTATCTCCCCCGGCCTGCCCCCTTCTTGTCGATTTGAGCCTAGCTGTTCCCAATATGGCTATCAGGCAATTGAGCGATATGGGGTGCTGCGCGGCGGCTGGTTGGCGCTCAAACGTATCAGCCGTTGTCATCCTTTTAACCCTGGAGGATATGACCCGGTGCCAGAGCTGCCGAGGTACCGGTAGGATGTGCCCTCCGCGGAGATTTGGTATCGTTTTGTGTCGGTTGAAGTTGGGAGGTTACTAAGCAATGTGGGATGCCTTTGTGGGGTTGATTGCGGATGCCCTTACTCTGAACAACGAGCTGCTTAAGAGTATTGGCATTCCCTACTCATTCGGCTTCGCTATCATCCTGTTCACGCTGATTATCAAAGTCTTGACATTGCCGCTCACTTTCAAGCAGCTCCAGGCTGCGCGTAAGATGCAGGAGCTGCAGCCAGAGATTCAGAAGCTGCAGAAAAAATACAAGGACGACCGCGAAAAGCTCTCCAAAGCTCAGATGGAGCTCTACAAGGAGGCAGGGGTCAATCCTCTGGGGGGCTGTCTTCCGACGCTGGTGCAGATGCCCATCTGGTTTGCACTGTATCAAGCACTGTTTGAGCTAGCTTCCCATGGCAACCTGAAGGAAGGGTTCTTCTGGATCCCTAGCCTGGCGGAACCGCACGACCTCAGCTGGATTTGGCCGTTGCCCCAGACTCCCGAAGGCTGGTTGCATGCGGCAGCATTGTTGGTGTTGCCAATTCTCACTGTGGTAACCCAGATCATCGTGCAAAAGATGTCAATGCCTTCGACTGGCGATCAGCAGCAGGCGATGATGAGCCAGATGATGATGTTTATGCCGATCATGTTTGGCTTTTTCGCCCTGCAGGTTCCACAGGGATTAGTACTCTACTGGGTCACTTCCAACGTGTTCACCCTGGCGCAGCAGTACTTTATCAACAAGCAGAGCGAGGCAGCTAAACGGGAAGGTGGCACTGCTGTATCCCTTGCCGCGACCAGGGTGGTCGAAGAGGCGCCAGCGGCAGTGGTTGCCTCAGGGGCCGAGACCGTAAAGAAAACAGAAGCGATCAAGAGAGCAAAGGATGGCAAACGCAAAAGCAAGCGTTGAAGTCACAGCCAAGACGGTTGAGGAAGCTATCGCAAAAGGGCTGGAACAACTGGGAGTTCCGCGCGAAGAAGTAGAGATCGAGGTACTCAATCCCGGACGCAGTGGGATGTTCGGGCTGGGTGCCCAGGATGCAAGTGTACGCCTGACACACATTGTCGCGTCGAAACCCGAGCAACCTCTGGAGGAAATCACTGAACAGATGGCGCCTGAGGCTGAGGAGATCCCAGCACAACCCCAACCTGCTGCTTGGCCTGTCGAGACAGTGGAACTGGCAGTGGGTCTGCTGCAGGGCTTGATTGACCGCATGGGGATCAAGGGCAAAGTCGTCGCGCGCATCAGCGATGAGTTCGCAGATGAAGAGGGTGCTTCCACGTTGGTTTTGAACGTGACAGGCAAAGACCTGGGAATTCTTATTGGGCGCCAGGCGGAAACCCTTCAGGCTCTCCAGTACATTGTGCGACTGATGCTCAGCAAAAGCCTTGCCCGTTGGGAGCCTGTGGTGGTCGATGTTGAGTCATATCGGGTGCGCCGGCGACGTGCACTCCAGCGTCTGGCATTGCGCATGGCAGAACGCGCCGTGTCCACCCGGCGTCGCGTCATATTAGAGGCAATGCCGGCGAGCGAACGCCGAATCGTCCATCTGGCCTTGCGTGACCATCCTGGTGTTACCACCAGAAGTATTGGCGAAAGAGACCATCGCAAGGTCACCATTATCCCCAAGTAGCCACTGTGTCCTGGCCCTCTCTTGCCCGAGTGTACGTTTGGGCCAACGGAGAAAAGAGCGCTGGGAGCCTGCTCAATAGTCTTGCGTTGACGTCTGTGGATGAACGAAACAAACCCGGTCCCTGATTATCTGGTCATCGGAGCAATCACCAAAGATGTGATCCCTGGCGGGTTCACGCTGGGTGGCACTGTCACCTACGGCGCCATCACCGCCAGTCGACTGGGCAAACGCGCCGCCATTGTGACCAGCGCAGCACCCGACCTGGTGCTGCCGGAAACGTTCAGGGACATCCGATATGCATTTGTCCCCGCAGAGCAGACCACGACATTTCGTAACGTCTATGTGGACGGTGTACGTCGCCAGTATGTCGAAGCGCTGGCATGTCCCATCGGCGTTCATCACATACCACCCACTTGGCTGACAGCTCCGCTGGTGCATCTGGGTCCGCTGGTAGGCGAGCTGGACGAGACCATGGTGCACTTCTTCCCCAAATCCCTCGTCATTGCCACGCCGCAGGGATGGTTTCGTTCGTGGGATGAGACCGGCTATGTGACGCTGGGCTGTTGGCCGCGCGCAGAGCTATTGTTGCCGCATCTGACCGCCCTCATCCTGAGCGACGAGGACATACGAGGCGATCCGGACTGCATTGAGCGTTTCGCCACTATGACGCGCACGCTGGTGCTGACCCATGGAGCTCGCGGTGCCACGGTGTATCATTGTGGTGAGGTGCGCCACCTACCGACACGGCCGGCGCACGAGGTTGATCCCACCGGGGCCGGCGATGTGTTTGCTGCCGCCTTCGTCATCCGTATGCACGAGCTCCTTATGGAGCGCGGTGTGGAAGATCCTTGGGAAGCCGCCCGTTTTGCCAACGTTGTGGCTTCCTTCTCCGTCGAGGGGATGAGCTACTCGGCTATCCCCGATCGGGCCAAGGTCGAGGCATATCTCGCCAATTTGGCATTGGTGACCTGAGATGCGATGGGCAGGGCGACGGGTCACACAACCCCTGCTGCCCTGAACCGCGCGATCTCCAGCTCGGTGTAGCCCATCTCCTGCAAGATCGCGTCCGTGTGCTCACCCAACAAGGGAGGCGGCAGCCGGTATGTGACCGGCGTCGCGCTGAAGTGGACCGGGTTGGCTAGCGATTTCAACGGGCCCAGCTGGGGATGTACCAGCTCCACGATGAACCCGCGTTCGACCAGCTGTGGATGCGCCAATGCTTCGGGCACCGAATTGATCGGACCGCAGGGAATCTGGGCATCACGCAGGGCCTCCAGCCATGTCTCCGCGTCGCGCTGTAGCAGGATCTCCTGCAACAGTGGAATCAGCTCCGCACGATGCTGCAAGCGCGCTGAGTTCGTTGCGAAACGTTCGTCCCGCATAAGCGTGTCTTCGACGCCCAGAACCTGGCAAAAACGTTCCCACAGGCGCTGAGTACCTACAGCCACAGTGATACACTTGTCCCGCGTCCTGAAGAGCTGGTATGGGACGATGCTGGCGTGGGCATTGCCCACACGCTGGGGAAGCTCTCCACCGTTCAGCAAAGCACTTGCCGGCAACGCCAGATAGGCAGCATGACTTTCCAACAAGCTCAAGTCCAACACTTGCCCACGACCGCTGTGCTCACGCGCCAACAGGGCTGCAAGAATGCCGAGCGCTGCATATATCCCGGTCGTCATATCCGCCAAGGGGATGCCAAATCGCATCGCTTCGCCCTCGGGCTCTCCGGTGATGCTCATCAGGCCACTTTCTGCCTGAGCGACCATATCATAGCCAGGCCGTTCCGCCCACGGCCCGGTCAAACCGTAACCTGTAATCGCTACGTAGATGAGTCGCTCGTTCTGCCTGATGACTGTCTCGGCGTCAATCCCTGTCTCGCGCTGCGAGCTGACGCGTGGCATGTTGTGTATTAATACATCAGCCCGGGCGATCAAACGCTGCAGAATCTCACGTCCTGCAGAGGTCTTGAGATCGAGGGTCAGGCTGCGCTTGTTGCGATTTACCGCCAGAAAATAGGTGCTTTGCGAGTCGACGAAGGGGGGTCCCCATCCGCGCGACTGATCACCCGAGCGCGGCGGCTCAATCTTGATGACGTCGGCCCCCATATCACCCAGTAACATGGTGCAGTATGGTCCTGCCAGTGCCTGGGTCAGGTCGAGGATGAGAAGGTCACGCAATACTCCGCTGCATTCCATCGTTTCTTTGTCTCTTCCTCTGGTACGATGTCTTTGAGTCTACAACGCACTGCTCACAGCTTCGGAGTGAGAACGGAGCGATTCCCAGTTTAAGGTCAGGTGCCAGGCGACGATGTATCTGGCACGCCAAAAGGTGGATCACACTCGGGAAGGAAACGTGTCATAAATGGAACTATTGGCACACACTGAGGTGTTACTTTTTCCTGTTCCAACAGGTGAGCAGCATGCGCTGCATCCTCTTGCACCTGATTCACGAGCGCGTCCACACTGCTGAATCGTCTTTCTGCCCGCAGAAACCCCACCAGCTCCAAACGCAACAGCTGGCCGTACAAGTCGCCGGCGAAACCCAATAGGTGAGCTTCCACATTGAGTCGCTGTTCTGAGAAGGTAGGTCGCAGGCCGATGTTCGCCACTGCTGCCCAACGTTGCCCCTGCACGCAGGCAAAACAGGCATAGACGCCATTCGGCGGCAAGACCACCCCAGATGGCACAGCGATATTCGCAGTGGGAAAGCCGAGTGACTTGCCGCGCGCAGCCCCACGAATCACTGGCCCGCTCAAAGCGTGATAACGACCCAGCAGCTCGTTGGCCTGCCGAATCTGGCCAGATTGCAGCAGCTGACGAATGCGGGTGCTGCTAACCACCTGCCCATCACGTACAACCGGCTCGACCACGTGCACCGAGAAGCCCATCTCCTGTCCCAGCTGGCGCAGGCGCGACACGTCTCCCTCGCGATTGCGTCCCAGGGCAGAGCCCGGACCGATCCACAATTCGCGCATCTGCAGGTGCTTAACCAGGCCGGCAACAAACTCAGCCGCGGATACCTGCGCAAGCTCTCGCGTGAATTGCAGCACAACGGTTACATCAATGCCCAGTTGAGCTAAGAGGGCACACTTCTCTTCTCGAGTTGTCAGGTCGTAATTGGGTCGTTGGGGGAAGAGCACCACCTGAGGCCGCGGGTGAAAAGTGACCACCACACTGTGGAAATTATGAGACTGTGCGGCCTGCTGCATTTGTCGCAACAGACTCTGATGTCCTAGATGAACTCCATCGAAAGAGCCCACGGTCACCAGCGAAGGGCGATGAACAGTAGCATCTGCGAGAGCTTCAACGATTTGCATATAGCATAGCGCCAATCATGTGAGAAAGACTTTATCCGGTTGCCACCAGCCGGGCTTGCCATCCGCCGGCCGCACCAGAGCTGACAATCTGCCGTTGGGAGCATAGACGCGCGCCACGGGCGCCAGGGGCATCTCCGGAAGTAGTACATTCCGACCTTGTGAGAGCTGCGTTGCCACTTCTTCCGAGACCTCAAGACGTGGTAGATCTTGCAGTGCGGCATCCATTGGGTACAAGTATTGCGTCCAGTTGCCCTGCACAATGGCCGCGCGCAGCTGCTCCAGCGTTATAGCGTCCTCAATACGCCAGTGACCGCTGCCAAGGCGCTCCAGAGCGCTCACGTGCCCTCCTACGCCTAACAGCTCGCCCAGGTCGTGGGCCAGCGAGCGCACATATGTGCCCGGCGAACAACGAACCTCTAAGGTGAGCAAAGGTGGTTGCCACGCGACGACCTCAAGAGAGCTGATCTTGATCGGGCGTGGCCTTAACTCGATTGCGATGCCGCGCCGTGCCATGCGATATAGCCGCTGCCCCCCCTGACGCACAGCTGAGAACGGTGGTGGCAACTGATGATCCATACGGCGCAAGTGCTCAAGCGCCTGTTCAATTGCTTCCAGCGAGAGGACAAACGAAGGCGCCTCACGCACGACGGTGCCGTTCGCATCATAGGTGTCCGTTTCAACACCCAAGCGAATCGTGGCACGGTAGAGCTTCTCGCCTTGCATCAGGTATTCTACGATGCGTGTAGCCTGTCCCAGGCATATCAGCAATACGCCGGTGGCAATTTGATCCAACGTGCCGGCGTGCCCAACCCGGCGCAGTCCGGTCAGGCGTCGTACTTCAACCACCACGTCATGAGAGGTCAGCCCACGCGGCTTGTTGATATTGAGTATACCTTGTACGCGCTCGCCACCGCTCATGATCCGTTGGATCTCGAGGATGCGGAACCAGAAATGGAATCCAACAGCTGATCAATGCGCATGCCACGCTCGAGCGAGTCATCCAATCGGAACATTAAGTGTGGCACGACGCGCAGAGACAGAGTGGCCGCGATCTCGCGGCGCAGGAACCCTGTTGCGCTTCTGAGACCAGCGAGCGCCTCTCGAGCCTGTTCCTCGGTCCCCAGCACGCTCACATACACCCATGCGTTCTCCAAATCAGGGCTCACCTCGACACCTGTGACCGTCACTGTTTTCAGACGCGGATCGCGTGCCTTACGCAAGATAAGCGTGCCAATCTCTTCGTGCAGCAGCTCAGCGACCTGACGTTGCCTTCTGGTGGTCATCGCTACAATCTCCGGGAGCTAGGAAACACGCTCCATCTTATAGCCTTCAATGATATCACCCACCTGGTAATCCTGGAAATCCTCCAGAGCGATGCCACACTCGTAACCGGCGTTCACCTCGGCTACATCCTCTGTGAACCGTCGCAGCGAAGCGATCTTACCGTCGTACACCTTTTCCCCATTGCGCAGCAGGCGAGCTGGGCTGTTGCGCGTCAGCTGACCATCTAACACATATGCTCCGGCCACGTTACCGCGGCGCGAGATCTTGAAGACAGCTCGCACCTCTGCATGGCCAGTGACCACCTCTTGATAAGCAGGCTCTAGTCGCCCTTTCAGCGCTTTGTCCAAATCCTCAACCAGCCGGTAGATCACGTTATAGAGGCGGATATCCACCCCCTCTGCCTCGGCCAGCCGTTGTGCAGCCGGGTCGACACTCACGTTAAATCCGATTACGATTGCCGAGGAAGCGACGGCCAGCATAACATCGGACTCGGTGATGTTGCCGGTGCCCTGACGCAGGAAGCGCACTTTGCACTCTTGGCTGCCCAGTTCGCACACGGAGTTGACTATTGGCTCGATGGAACCCTGCACATCCGCCTTGAGTACAATGTTAACCTCTTGGGTTTCTCCACTCTGCATACGAGAGAAGACTTCCTCGAGCGAAACCGTACGACGCTGTTGCTTGTCCGCGGCACGCTCCGCAGCAAGGCGCGCATTCACCGTCTCACGCGCGACGTGCTCGGACACAACCACCTCGAAGCGTTCCCCGGCTAATGGCACCACCGGGAACCCGAGAATGGCAACCGGCGTAGAAGGCCCCGCTTGCTTGATACGGTTGCCACGATCGTCGAACATTGCGCGCACCTTGCCGAAATGGGTCCCAATGACCACGATGTCGCCGACGTGCAGGGTACCGTTTTGGACCAATAGCGTTACCTTGGCACCCTGTCGTTCATCCATTGTGCTTTCAATGACGGTGCCTTGTGCGGGGCGGTCAGGATTAGCGCGCAGATCTGCCACGTCGGTGACGAGGAAAATGTTTTCCAACAGCTCGTCAATGCCTGTCTGCATCTTGGCTGACACAGGCACACAGATGACATCGCCACCCCATTCCTCAACCAGCAACCCCACATCAGCCAGCTGTTGCTTAACCCGATCTGGATTGGCATTGCTCTTGTCGATCTTGTTGAGTGCTACCAAGATGGGCACCTGAGCAGCCCGCGCATGCTCGATTGCTTCGCGTGTCTGAGGCATCACGCCGTCATCTGCGGCGACCACAAGGATAACCAGGTCAGTGACCTGGGCACCGCGTGCACGCATAGCGGTAAAGGCCTGGTGCCCGGGTGTATCCAAGAACGTGATCTTGCGTCCTCCCACTGTCACCTGATAGGCACCAATGTGCTGGGTGATGCCTCCGGCTTCCTCTGCGGTGACATTCGTGGCGCGAATGCGATCCAACAAGGTGGTCTTGCCATGGTCCACGTGGCCAAGTACAGCGACAACAGACGGCCTCGGCTTCAGTTTGCTGGGATCTTCATCAGCAATGAAACGGTCCCGAGCAGGTGCACCAGCTGCCGGTGCTGTCGCCGGCGCTGGCTCGCTCGGGGCCTCGGGCAGCACCTCGAAACCCATGTCGCTTGCTACGATTGCGGCCGTGTCGAAGTCGATCTGCTGATTAATGGTTGCCATGATGCCATTGCTCATCAGCTGCTTGATCACGTCTATGGGGCTCACTTGCATCAGGCTCGCGAGCTCGCGCACTGTCAAGCTAGAGGGCACACGAATAGTTCGCTGTTCTACAGCTGGTGGTGTCTTAATCTGATCTTTGTTCATACCAACCTCCCATGTTCTGGTGGTGGTGAACACACTGTCACCCACCAAGAAATTGCCGTCTTACTCTCGCACAGACTCTGCCCAGAGCGCTTGAGTAACAGCATCAAGTCACCGGGTGAAGCTGGCTACAACGAGTCCCAAGCACAAAAGCTAACAGGTTGGGTTTTGTAAAAATTCTAGATATCGCGGAGAGGGGAGAGACAAGGAGTATTGCCAGAGGAAAATGCTCTTTTACGATAGGGGCTTTAGCCCTCCTTGGCTGTCATTACTGTCCCTCCCGATCCCGCAAGGATCATCACACTGTTCACTTTTGTGTTGCTCTTCCGGTTTGCGTCGCCATGTAAATGATCTCGGTCCGCATATGCGACTCCGTGGACCGATTCACCATAGCCGCTCTTGGGCCTCCTATAAAGTTTCTCTAGCCTCCACAACCGCGTTCTGCACTTCCGCCCACGGCTCATCCGGCAGCCCTTGGGCGTATTCGTGCAAAGCGGACCATTCAGCCTCACTAGGCACAGCATGCAAGGCAGCCGCTAAACGGCTGCGAGTCAATTGTCGGGGCGAACCCCCAATTGCACTTTGCCAACATCGTCGGTTGCGGCAAAGATATGCCCCTCGGCCATTCGCCTTGCCTGTGATATCCACACAAATCTGCCCTTCTGGGGTGCGCACAATGCGAATGAGCTCACGCTTTCCTCGCACAGCCCGACAGGCAATACAGGTGCGCAAAGGTGTATGTTTCATTCTGTCACCAGACCCTACAGAAAGTCTCCCCAGTCACCCCGCTGTCGTCCAGGCTTGCGTCGGCGATGAGAGATGTAAGCACCCAGTTTCTCGTCATAGATGAGCTCGTGCCGCTTGCCACCTTTCTTCTTCTTGGCTTTAGTGCGCGCACGTCCAGGCAGTTCTTCCTCCTCCTCTTCCTCTTCCCAGAAAGAAAACTCTTCAGGCGCCTGGAGATGTTTCAGTTCATCTTCCAATGACACTTCCTGTGCCGATGGCTGAGCTTGCTCGTCCGCTTTGGCATCGCCACCCATAATCACAGCTGCTTCTTCCTCCCACAGGGGGAAGGAGATGGTATCCAATTCTGCAGCTTCAGGCACCTCCTCGGTTTCATCCACGCTGACAACGGCTGCTTCTTGTGCCTGTTCTCTACCTTCTTCCGCAGCCTTGGACGCCAGTATAGCCTCTGCGCGCGCCAGCAAGTCCTCCGGAGATTCCGCGCGAGGTGGTGCGCCGGACGGCTCCACCTGTTCTAGAGCTCGGATGACCTCCTCGCGTAGGCGCAGGGCAGAACGTTCTTTCTCCAACGCCTTCTCAGCCTCGTGGACGATACGCACCACCTGACTAAGTGCCTGCATTTCGCCATCGGACAGGGCAGTCCCTTCCTTCTCCTGCAAGATTTCGCGCGCCATCGTGATCAAGTGTTGCTCGCGCGCAACGGCGGCCTGCAGGTCCTTTTGCTCCGCTATCTTGGCCAGCGCCTCCGAGGCAGCCTCGGAGATGCTTTTGATATCAATGCGCCAGTTGGTCAGCTTGGCAGCCAGACGCGCGTTCTGACCCTCCTTGCCAATGGCGAGCGACAGCTGGCGATCTGGCACTACCACAACGGCAGTCTTGTCATTGGTATCATCCTGCAACATGACATTCAGCACCTTAGCCGGGCTCAGTCCGTTGGCGATCAGAGTTGCAGGATCAGGGCTCCAGGCCACCACGTCGATCTTTTCGCCATTCAGCTCGTTAACAATGCTCTGAATACGCACACCGCGCATCCCGACACAGGACCCAACCGGGTCGACACCTTCCTGTAGAGCGGCGACAGCTACCTTAGAGCGGTAACCTGCTTCGCGCGCGATGGCCTTGATCTCAACGATGCCGTTATAAATCTCTGGCACCTCGAGCTCAAGCAGGCGTCGCAGCATATTCCGGTGGGTACGCGACACAATGATCAGGGGCCCTCGCGGCGTCTTCTGCACCTCGGAAACGTAAGCGCGCAGCCGCTGACCAATGCTGTAGCGCTCGGTAGGTATCTGCTCGCTGCGAGGCAAGACGGCCTCCACTTTGCCCAGGCTCAGCGTCACCTGCTGCGAATCGATGCTCTGCACGGTGCCGTTCACGATCTCGCCTTCGCGGTCGGCGTAGGCGTGATAAAGCGAATCACGTTCTGCCTCGCGGATGCGCTGCAGAATCACCTGACGCGCCGTTTGGGCCGCAATGCGCCCAAAATCCCGCGGTGTGATGTCCACCGACACCACTTCGCCCACGCTGGCATCCGGCTTAATGCGCCGCGCCTCATCCAACGCGATCTCACGGGTCGCATCGGTGACGCGTTCGACCACTGTCTTCTCAGCGTAGATGTGTGCCGTACAGGTCTCCAGGTCCAGACGCGCCGTAATGCCCGGCGTCGGGCCGAATCTACGCCGGTAGGCCGAAACCAATGCCGCATGAATCGCTTCCAGTACCACCTCTTTGGGTAACTGGCGCTCGTGGCACACCTGGTTGATAGCTGCTATGAACTCCTTGTTCACGATTTCCCTTCGACCTCCTGCTTCCGCCGCTCGTTGCGAAGGTCACGCATGCTAGTTTGTACCCTCTTACAAAGAAAAGTGGGGCGAAACCCACTTTTCTATGATGGCATTAGGTTAGATCTAGTTCTATTATACCACGACGACGTAGCAATTGCAAATCCAGCGTCTTTAAGCCTTAAGGAGCACTGCAAATATCTAGGATGCTTCTCTACCGCGCCTGCCCCTTTCGCATAACAGGCCGGGGGCACTTTTCGTGCTATCAGGCTTTCGACGCTTCCAAATTCCTGATGGGAATTTCAAATCTTACGCGCAAATGGCTTGCATGCAAGAAAAAGGCACACGCTGTCTGGGCCAGCTCGGTGTGCGCCCGCGCCATCTATTGGGAGGTGCTCGCCAGCGGTGGCGCACGCAATACATATACTGCTACATCAAGATCGTTGAATCGGTGCAGAGAGATGAGCGTGTAATGTTGTTCCATCCAGAGGCGGTGTGGATGATCGGCATAGCCAGCATTGCGATATTCCTCTATCGCGCGGCGAAATATGACGAGCCACACCCGCTCGTGCCCACGCACTGCGGTCGCCAGATCAGGGACAGCAAACAGGCCCAACGCTTCCTGAGTTGGGTAAGCCAGGGTGTCGTTGGGGCTACCCGGGGGGTCGGCAATGAAACATTGGGGTAACGTGCGGTCGTAATAATGAGCCGGAAAGAAGCTCAGTTTGTTGCTGTGCACTATGACGTCGTCTGCTTGGTAGTGTGCGCGCAGGAAGGCCACGACGCGATCAAAGGGAGCGCGCGGAAAGCTGGCATAGGTATAGTGATTCCAAAGCGAAACAGCTGCAATCAGAGCACAAGGGATGAACACACCCCATCGCACCGCTCTTGGCCACGCATTGCGCATCCAGAGCGCGGAAAGCAGCCCATAATAGGAGAGCGCCGAAGGAAGCAGGGCGCGTACAATGTAGACTGGGCGCAGTTGCGAAATGGCGAACAGGATTATGACAGGCAGGCTACTGAGCATCAGCAGCAGCCCATCTGGCGACGGGAAGCGATTCGATGAAGCTCTATGTCGCTGCCGCCAGAGGGCCAATGCGCACAAAACGAGAAGTAAAATGCTGAAAAACAATGCAAAGGGCAACAACCAAGAGGGCAACGCCTGGTTGTCGTAGGCAAAGTGAAAGATGAGCGATGTCTGAATTAGCTGGACCAAACCGGGTTGCGTCACCCAATACGCTTGCTGTACCTTGCCGAACTGGCCGGGCAGCGCCAGCAGCCACGGGGCAAACAAGAGCACCATGAGCAGATGTGCGAATGTCAGCGGGAGCCAATTGCGCCAGCGCGCACCATTGGGCCCGAACCAACTCCACGTTACCCAAACATCCAGCGCCAGGACAAAAGCAAAGCCCAAGTTGTGCGCGTACAACACCATTGCGCCACACAAGCTCATCGCCAGCCAGTTGATCCATCCCCTACCGACCCAAGCGCGTACAAAAAAGAATGTCATTGCCGTCGCTGCCAGCCCGAGCAGGGCGTACATGCGCGCTTCTTGGGCATAGTAAACGGCAAAAGGAGTACATGCCACGACAAACCCAGCACCCAGGCCACTACGCCTGTCGTACAGTGTACGCCCGAGCAAGTAGGCCATCACCACAGTGGCGATGCCCAGCACCACGGACAGCGCGCGTACCATTACCGCTGACTGCCCAAACAGCTGCATCCATCCATGCAAAATGAAATAGTACAAAAGGGGATGTACATCAGCGGCGACACCATGCACTGGAGTCAATGTGCCGTAGAGCATGGTAGCAAACGGCTTCTCCGCGTACAGCACTGCAAACGCCTCATCATACCACAGAGGACGTCCACCGAGGTTGATGAGACGCAAAGCGGTTGCCAGTGCTATCATGCCGGCCAGCGCGATGTGGTGCCTTGGTCGAGGACTATGCTGATGGTTTGTCGCATCCACTTCTTTGTGCTTCCACGGCTTATGATGGAATTTGCCTATTCCCCATCTATCACCCGATAGATGCTGAGATCTCCATCTTGGAACACGCGCTGCAAATAGGGCACATGCGTGGGATCGAAGTCTCCTAGAGCGCGCTCACGTGGCCCAAGGACCACATAGCGAATGCCATACTTTCGCAGCAGGTCGCGCCGCTCAGAGTCGCTGGCAGAACTATAGAAACGAGCTGCCGCAACGCGCTTCTGCTCCAAATCCACTGTCTCGGTCCAATGGCCCATAAACACGCGCCGGCCGCTGCGTGCGGCGATGAAGCCACCCAATTCATAAGAGGCCAGCACTATGTCATCTGGCTGGCTGTGGGCAATGATCCACTCCACTGCAGCGGCCTCTGCACGGCTGACCACCACATCGGGGTGACCAGCGGCAGCAGCCAGACTTGCACTGGTAATCACCAGCAATGTGGAGGGCAACGTCAAGGCGACCAGCAGCGTGCGCAGCCAAGCGGCCAGCGGCGTATGCGCCGCCTGGGTGGGTGTGCGCATGGGCAAATTGCGCACTCGGTGCCATATCCTGTCGGCCAGCGGCAACACATAGTGCGTCAGCCCCCGCGTTGCCAGCAAACACAGCGCCACCCCACTTCCCTCGATGATGCGTCGTTGCAAGGGGAATACCGATGGGGCATACAACAATGGAGCTACCACCACCAACCATATTACCAGCAGCGGCCAACGCTGTTCCTGGCGCGCCGCCCACCAACCGCCCGGCAGTGCCAATCCCAACACCACCCCATATCCTAAGGCATAATGCCACGGAGCCGGGCTGAGGGTGAGATTCTGCGCCTGCCAGCCGGTAAAGATGGGATTGTGAATGATGGCCACGTACTGATACCCCACTATCGGCAAGGCCACCCACCAGATCGCGCCCAGCCCGGCCAGTGTGGACCATGACACACGATGGCGGACAAACTGGTGCACCCCGTAACCTGCCAGAGTCAGCGCGACCACCAGCACCATGAACGCGTGAATCGAGCTGAGAACCAGTATGGCCAGCATCGCCCCAAGCAAATGGAGCCAGCGCCTCTCCTCAGCAAAGCGCAGCGATAGAGCAAACACAAACAACAGACAGGCCAATGCCACACAGGTGTGGGGGAACAACATCACGGTGAAATAACCATACATTTCGATCAGCCAGAAATCAACCGGTGTGATAGTGCCCACCCTGTAAGAACCTGTCAGCAGCAACGCCAGCCAGCCCAGCCCAGATGCCCAACAGATCAGCCCGAAGGCCAGACGCCGCTCAGCTGTCTGCGTGATGAACAGCGCCACGAAGGCATAGGCGCTGAGCAGAAATGCCATGCCGCTTGCCAATCGCGCCACGTGGTATACTAGAACCAGGTCGGCCTGCAACAACCGCGCTAGGTGACCAAGCGCGATGTAGAACATATTGAGATAGGCACCAGGATGTGGCTCGGGGGTGAAGAGGATGCGATATTCCCAATCGCCACGATAACCCAGCTGCATCTTGGCCAAGTGGCTGTAAGCATCCTCAACATCAATCACGAAGCCCACAAAGAGGCGGTCCGGGGTAGAAGCAGCATAACCCACCAAGTAGGGCAGGCTGGTCACCACCAAAACGGCCAAGGCCATAATCAGAAAGACACCCCATTCTCTCCACAATCTGTCAGATCTCACGTTGTCGTTCCTCGCCTCGGCCACAAGCGCCATAAGCTTAAGATCACCAATGCAGCTGTCACCCCAACGGGCAGAATAGGGCTGATCCACTGATGTTCCCACAAGGTGTATTCCGGGTGATTCGTGGCGGGCAACAGGAAAGCAGCTACTAGCCAGACGACTATCACCAGCCCTATTTCTACTGCGGCGACCGCTATTCTGCCACTACGGCCGGACAGCTGCGCGAAGCAGAAAAACAAAGGCAGAAGCAGAAACAGCTGATTGGCCTGGCTGGTGCGCGGCGCCGTCATCGCGGTGACAGCAATCAACCAGCTGAAGAGCCAATCACGCATCGGGAAGTCTCCTCCCCAAGCTGGAACGTACGAACGACCAGCTGGGAGCAGCTGGCGCATACGCCACCACACCCCTATCGGCCACAGTACCAGGATGCTGCTGAGAATCCAGCTTCCCCAAGATGTACCTGTGAACAACTGAACTGGCGGCGCGAAGAACGTGTAGTCAGCATAGCGTTGCAATCGAGTCAGCCAGTGGAGTGGCCAGTCCGGCACCCAAGCAAGGGGAAGCACCAACAGCAGGGCTAGCGAGATGCCAAAGGATGCCACAACCCGCAGATGACGGTGCCACAGTGCCCACAACAACATTCCCGGTACAATCAAGAAGGTCATCTGGGGCTTGATTGTCGCCAATGCCATACAGATGCCGGCCAGAATCCAGTGTTCGTAGTGTAAACCCCACCATGCCAGCGCTATGCACAATGCGATCACGATAGAAATCTGACCGAGGATGAAAGCCCAGATGTTCTGATACAGTGCGCAGGAGCACAGCAACGTCAGCGCCCACAGCCATAGTGGTGGATGCCAGCCCACTGCGCGTGGTGCAACAAACAGGAAAAGCAAAACGCTGACCTCAAGCGCCAACAACCACAACGCCTGGGCCAGGGGCAATGGCAAGACGGCTAATGGCCCCATCACTGCCACGATTGACATAGGATATGAAAACGCTCGCTGATCTTCATCGGGACGCGCAACACGACCATAGTTGGCAAGTTGCGTCTCGTAGACCACTGTGAGATCGTAAGGATTGACGCCGTCGAGCAACATGCGCCGCAACGCCAGCCACGGGCTAAATAAGTCCCACACGATAGCCCGCTCGTGAGCATTGAACCAGTCATACAATAGCCATCCGCTCAGCGTCAGGCATACCAGAGCCAGTAAGGCAACCATGGTGGAGATCAGCGTTGCGGAAGGCGACATGAGACGATGCGTCATGACTTCAGCCGATACAGGACGTAAGCTACCCCATCGTCATATAGGGCTTCCAGGTAGTGCATTTGAAGGTCAGCCAAGACACCCAAGTCATTGGCAGAAATAGGGTCACTGCCCTCTTGAATAGCTATTCTGAAGATTGTGCGATTGAGCAACACGTGAGTGACGCCCTGCTCGGCAAGTGCCCGTGCCAGATGCGACGCATCGCCATATTGGCGCACCAGGTAGACCAGGTTGTCATATAACGAATCGGGGATACAAACGTTTTGACAATGATAGGTGCGCGGTTCCCATAGAAACAGGGTCTTGGTGGTGGGTGGCAGCACATTGATCTGGTGCATTGCAGCCGTGTAGGCACTGCCCACGCGACGTGCTACATAGGCATCGCGTGACTCAACGCCCAGCAGGGACGCCAGTGGCTGTTCCTGGACAAAGCCGCTCATCAGGGTGAAAACATAGAGAATCAACACCAATACCACAGCTGTCCGTACTACCCACGCAACCGAAAAGATGCGACTGTTTAACACAGGCAGGCGCTGTAGTACCAGCGCAGCCACCAACGCTAACAAGGGAAAGATGGGAAACAGCAACCGACTCTGCATTAGCAACGCCGATCGCGCTACGCCCCATAGCCAGATGGCATAAAGCACTCCAGCGAAGAGCCCCATCCACGCCAAACTGCGTTTCTCTTCTCTGCTGATGCCACGCCACAAGCATAGGAGACCGGGCAACAGCGCCAGCAACAACGGTCCCAATGTCGCTTGGTAGCCTGCTTTGCCCTCGATGCCGAAGATGGTCATCTCCCATGGTGCTGCCAGCAGGCGCCATGGCTGCGTCGCCAGGCCGCTGCCGACACGGTCCCACCATGCTGTGCGGCCGGCATCCCAGGTTACACCGCCCCATATGTAAGGATAGAGCGGATTGCCCATCAGCAGCCAGTTGCGCAAATACCACGGGGCCGCCACAACCGCGGCCAGGCCACCCAGACAAGCTAGCTGCAGCAAACTGACGCGCCATGTGGCCCGACGCAAGCGCAACATCACCAGGACTGCACCGGCCAAAGGATGCCACAGCGCAGTGTACTTGGTCGCCATGGCTAGGCCACAAAACACAGCCGCCAGCACCAGCCAGCGCCAACGTGTCTCCTGCAACCATAGTGTTAGAGCACAGAAGAATAGCAATGTGTAAAACATCAATGCTACGTCCACGTAGGGCCACGTTGCCACAAGCAAGATCGTCGGCACAGTGGTGAGGAGGGCAGCAACTGGCCAAACGAGCTCCAGATGCCACAGCCGCTGGCCCAGCTTCGCAGCGCCTAGGATTGTCAGCGGCAAGAAGGTGAAGTGGATCAACTGCGGTGAGCTGTCGCCGCTCAGCGCCCGTGTGAAGGTAAAGAGCATCTGGATTAGTCCGGGGAATCCAGCATACGCGCTATCCACTGGCACGAAGATGGAACGATGCGCCAAATAAAGCTGTACCTGGCGCAGATGGTACACTGCAGCGTCAAAGGCGTAGGGCGGCGCAAGCGCCCAAATGAACCCCAGCGCTAAACATATCAGAGCGACGCAAGCCAGCAACCACTCGAAGCGTCCGCAAGGGCGAGGAACAACGGTGCGCATCGTCTGCCACGCCAATTGCAGAGGTTGAGGGCGCAGCAACTGCCAGACTAGCAGGGCAATCCCCAACAATCCCACCCAAAGAGGGTGCAGGAGCCCAAGCCACCCCAACGCCATCACGGCATAACCCAACACTGCCAGCCCCAGCCCTAATCCGAAGAGGAGCTGCTCGGCAGATGTCAAACCATAGCTGATCATCCACACCAAGCGTAGTCCACTGCCCACTGCGATAGTGAGTACCCAAAGCCAGAGAACCACGTCGAGCACCACTAACCCAATCGCACGCAGTTGTGGCAGGTCGAAAGGCTTGTGCACGATATGGTAGGCGGCCAACACGATGAACAGCCAGGCAATCAGCCCAGCCGCTGGCAACATGGAACGAACTATCCGCAATGTCGCCAGCTGGCTATTCTCCGAAGACGGTTCAGATTTCTGAACGATCTCACCCGATTCAGGCATCGGGCTGCTCCTATGCCCGTCCAGTCTCGCGTGCTATAGTTGTCGGGCGGCGCACGTCTGTTTCGTGCTTTTCTCTTACTTGCCTGTGAAACTTGCTCGCACTTGCAGCGCACGAGCTGCTATTGGGGAGGTAACTCGTTCAGAATCCCCTTGATCAGCTCGGTCAGGCGCGGCACGATCACCTTAGCGACTTCTAACACTTCCTCATGGGTGGTGCGTCGTTCGGTCGTGGGTTGGTCGAGCGCAATGTTGCTGATGCCGGAAATACCTAACACGCGCATGCCGGCGTGGCGCGCAACGGTTACCTCGGGCGCGGTGGACATACCAACGGCATCCCCACCAATCAGGCGCAGGAAGCGCACCTCGGCAGGAGTCTCAAACGAGGGACCAGCGACACAAATGTAAACACCCTCGTGGATCGGCAACCCACGATGCTGAGCGACACGTCGTGCCAGCGTTCGCAATGTTGGATCGTACACTTGGGACATGTCCGGAAAACGCGGCCCCAATTCATCGAGGTTGGGACCGCGCAGCGGATGAGCTCCCGCCATACCTACCAAATTGATATGATCGCTGAGCACCATTAGATCGCCAGGCGCAAAGGTGGGGTTCAGTGCACCAGCAGCATTGGTGACAATCAGGGTGTGGACGCCCAGCAGGCGCAACACGCGCACCGGAAATGTGATCTGGTACATCGAGTAGCCTTCATAGTAATGCGCGCGCCCCTGAAGCACCACAACGTAATGGCCAGCCAAGCTGCCTACGGTAAGCGCACCGGTGTGCCCGGTAACGGTTGAGACTGGGAAGAGGGGAATCTGAGTATAGGGGATAGTCCGGCCATCCTCCATCGCATCCGCCAGTGAACTCATACCGGACCCCAGAATGACACCCACTTGAGGTGTGCGTGTACAGTGCTGACGGATGGTATCCGCTGCCATGTGTAACTGATCAGAACTGGGAGGATGCTCCATAGTTATAACCTGTCCAGCAACATCTTCTTCTTTTCGTCGAACTCCTGTTGGGTGAGGATGCCCTGTCGGCGCAATTCCTCCAGCTGAGCTATCAGACGCAGAACATTAGGATCCCCAATAGAGGGTGCTGGTACCATATTCTCTGTGATCTCTATGCCCAGCCCAGCTTTTTGGTTCAACATAGCGGTTTTGAAACCAAGTGGATCCTTAATGCGTTGCATGCGATTTACACCCATCTCGCTGGCCGTCATTATCTCAATATCGCCATAGTTCAGCAGACGTCCCCAAAGGGACTGTATCAGTGCCACGTCGTTCACCTTCTCCAACGAGGAGTCAATCACATGTTTGGTGATAATACCTTCCGTCTGGATAACGCGTCGATTGGTGATAATGTATTGTTCATTCCACCACTTCAACAACATTACCACGAAACGACCCAGTGGGAGCAACAGCACCACCAATGCGAGCAGAAGGGGTGGAAATGCCAAGACGGTGGCTGAAATGAACACGGCAGCAGCCAGAAGAAACGCTGGGATAAGGTTGGCGATGGCATGATACAATAATACGATCCAGTGTTGACGGGTGGTGAAAACGATGTACTCGCCGCTGGCGAGCAGCTTTTCTTCGTATCTCATTGCAGGTTCCTCAACGCGCGAAGTATGATGTACGACCTGCCGAGGCGAGAGATGCTGGCATACTCCATCAGCTGGTCACCAGTGGCAAGGAACAGCGATGCAGGGACCTCGCACACGGCCGAGCTGATTTGCCCTATAGATCGCTTTCTTGGCTGACCTGCTGGTACACCTGAGTAGTCGAGATATTGGCGTGTCCCAGCAGCTTCTGAATGTCCTGCAACGACTTACCCTGGCTCAACTTGTGCGCTGCAAAAGAGTGACGCAGCGTGTGAGGGGTAACGTCCTGGGCTATGCCCACCTGTTCCACATAGTGTTTGATGATCAACCACAATCCTTGACGTGTCAACCGCTGACCACGATGGTTCAGGAACAGAGCCTTCTCGTTAGGGCTGTGCACCAGCTGGGTGCGTCCGTGTTCCAGATAGGATGCGACCGCCTGGGTAGCCGTGTCGCCGATGCCGATAACGCGCTCTTTGCTGGGTGTCTTCTTGCCGTGGATGCGCACTGTACCGGCCTGTAGATCAATATCGCTCACATCCAACGACACCAGCTCGGTGACGCGCATGCCCGAGGCATACAGGAGTTCCAGCAAAGCGTGGTCACGTCGTGCTTTGGGCGTGTCGCTGTTGGCGGGAGCGGCAAGCAGTCGTTCAATATCGCGGCGTGGAATTGCCTTGGGCAGGCGTTTCTTGACCTTGGGCGAGTCGAGAGTGACCGTCGGGTCGCTGCGAACAACTCCCGCTGCTACCAAATAATGGAAGAAAGACTTAAGTGCAGCCACTTTGCGGGCGACTGTGGAAGAGGTGTATTCTCGCTCCTTGAGCTCCAGAATGTAGGAGACGATTGTGTCCTTTTCGACGTCACTCCACGTAAGAGACGCGAGGGAGCCTTTCTCCGCGGAGACCGTCTCGGCGGTCGCACCTCTTTCGTATGCTGCTTGTTGTCTCCCAAACCGCCCTTGCAAATAGCCCAGGAACTGGGTGAGATCGTTGCGATAAGCAGCAATTGTGTTTTCAGAATATTTCTTTTCAGTCGCCAGAAAGTCGAGAAAAGCTTGGATTTGTTCTTCCATAGCGCTACTCCTTGTCTCTCATGCAAGTGTTGCCTCAATCAACACTCTGGCTTCAGCTTATCATCTTTATTGTACCACGACTTTTCATAAAATCAAGTTCGACCTCAAGATAAAAACACCCTCTTCCCCACATAGGGCGGAGAGGGCGTGCCAGATATGTATGGCGATTTCGATTGCCAGACCGGGAGCCCTTAAATCACCTCGATGCCCAATACGTGGCACAAATCGATCAGCGATTCTCGGTGGTCGCCGTATGCGAAGAAGAAATGTTGACTTAACACCCGCTGGGCGAATTCTTCCAATGGGGTTTCTAATATCACTTCTAGGCTTGGCAGCTGTGGCGCTGGCTGCTCCCAGCCGGCCTCTTCCCACTTGCGTGGTGTCACCGCTTCACCTGTGGCGATGTGCATGCGATAGCGGTCTCCGCGACTGGCTAAGCGGCAGATGGTAACCCGACCAGCTTTCACCTTTGACACATTTAGAATACCATCCTCGAGACCACCGAAGCCGGGCCATGGTAACACTCGCACCGGCCCATCGACTATCTCAGAAGGGACATAGTCAGGTACTCCCATCAACAATCGGTCGGAGAAGAATTCATAGAACTCAAGATAGGCACCTACCTGACCGGTCAGATAGCGCACTATGAGCTGTGTGACCGCCCCCAGCCCGTCATTTTCCGGAATAGAGGCAACCCCTCCCTTGTCCGCCAGCAACATCAGCACCATTGCTGGCGGGAAATTGAGCAGCTTCTTGACCCCGAAGACGTCCACAAGGGAAATTGCCTGATAGTCGCGCTCGGCAACCTTTTCCATCACAGCCAAATACATGCGGATGCCTCTCTCGAGCGCACTGTCTGCCACAGGCCGCTCAAAGGTCCACTCGCGGCGCAGCGTCGCCAGCAAAGAGGTCACGGCGTCGACTGGCACGCGTTCCATCTTCTGCACAATCTCTAGCGTGTCGAAGACCTCAACCTCTGGGCCTATCACACGCCGCAGTGACACCCCGTCCACCAGGGTGCCGTATAGATTCATGTCCCGGTAGCCCATCATCCCGACGCGCGCCTGCCGAAGCATGGTCACGGCGCGGGCCACTTCGGCAAAACGTTTCACTTTGTCCGCAGCGGCATATGGGGCATCAGGAGTGTCATATACATATTTGAAGCGATAACCCAAAGCCTCCATGGGGTCGCGCAATGCGCTGGTACCCGCCTGGTCGGCAGTTGTCACCAGACGATCGCCTTCCACGTGGCCTGTGAGCCCCCACAGCACCATCGGCTTGTGGGCAAAGGGATCAATGACGCTGATAACAGAGTGGGAAGGGATCCACCCCGCCACGCAGACCACCAGCACATCGAAATCGGCACGTGCCAGATCCTGACGGGCGCGCGCCTCATTCTCACCCCGCGGATCGTCGCAAACGGGAGGCGTGTAAACCAGCTCAATATCTCGTTCTTCGAGCGCCCTCCGCGCAGCCTCAACCTTGCGCTCAATCAAGTCACGAGGACTGTTGACCTCACCAAAACCCACAAAGCCAGCTTTTATTCTGCGCAGTCTCATCAGTGCTCCCTCCTTCTGGGACTTGGGTGTAGCGGAAGAAAATAGGGATTATTAGTGCATCATACAGAAATGCACTGGCTAAAGCAAGCTCTTTTGCGCAGAAGAATCACTCACAACGGGCAGCTTCCCAACAAGCAACACCCTGTCTGATGGAGAGATTCAGCTCGGAAGCGTGCCGAATACGTAATCCCAGAACGGTGTGCTCACTCCGTAACGAGCGTTGGGGGTCTTGAAGTGGTGCAACATATGATGTTTCTTGAGATACTTCCAGGCTCGCCCCTGCACCGGGGTATGATGCGTGACATAGTGGATTATATCATACGCAATGTACCCGCTCACAAAGCCGGCGAACACTGGCAATAACCAGAGGGATGCACTCAAGAGAAGAGCGAACACTAAATGGAATAGACCGAAGAAAAGCACTGCCATCGGTATGCTGACCAGAGGGGGCAACACCAGCCGTGTCTTGCAATGGGGTTGCTGGTGGTGAATCCCATGAAGAAGATAGACCAAGCGCTCCTGCCAAGGCGTCCGTGGGCGCAAGTGGAATATAAAGCGGTGCGCACAATATTCGACAAACGTCCACACCACAAGACCAAGCACAAATCCAGCCAAGATATGCCACGGGACCCCAGAACGTGCATTGACATAACTGACGGCAGCGATTACCAGACAAACCAACACCACCGGTATCCAGAGAAGGGGCACTGTAATCCAATGCACGTGCGTGAATGCTTCCAGGATGTCCGACTTGAAAACGCGAATGGGCTCTTCGCCACGATGGGTGGAAGGATGTTGGGCAGCAGATGTCGACATTGTCCTCTCTCCTTACCGACGCGAGTAACGTGCTCCATTGTAGTCAATTTGTTAGCAGAGATCAACTAAGAGGGTTGAAAAAGTTCATAATCGCTGAACCAGTTGATGCGTGTCCCTGCTGAAAAGACGGTGCATCGCTTTGTGCCCGGAAAGCGGGCGTTTCACATTGCGATGCCGCGCAGAGTATGGTAGCATTCTCGTGTACGACACCTCATTCACACCAAGGAGCAAATAGCTATGCGAACTCCCATCGTGGCAGCTAACTGGAAGATGCACAAGACCATCCGAGAGGCAATCGAGCTCACGCGCGAGGTGCGCAAAGAGCTTATGGACGTTAAGGGAATCGAGGTTGTGCTGTGTCCTCCCTTCACTGCTTTGTCGGCCGTGCGTGACACGCTAGGTTCCTCGTGGATCAAGCTGGGCGCACAGAACATGTACTTCGAGGAACAAGGAGCCTTTACAGGGGAGGTCTCTCCGCTGATGCTGGCAGAATTGTGCCAGTATGTCATCTTGGGCCACTCAGAACGTCGCCAATACTTTGGCGAGACAGATGAGGGTGTAAACAAGAAGACCAAGGCAGCGCTGGCGCATAATCTGATTCCAATCGTTTGCGTGGGGGAGAATCTGGATCAGAATCGCGCCGGACAGACTGCTGCGATTGTCGGCGGTCAGGTACGGGCAGCGTTCCAGGGGCTCAGCCGTGAGGAAGCTTCCCGTGTGATCATAGCGTATGAACCCGTCTGGGCCATTGGCACCGGCATCGCCGCAGAACCGGCAGAGGTCAACCGCATTATCGGAGTAAGCATCCGCGGCGTGCTGGCTGAGCTATATGGAGAGCAGACGGCGCAAACCGTGCGTGTCCAGTACGGTGGCAGCGTCAAACCTGACAATATGGCCGATTTTGCCCGTCAGCCCGAAATCGATGGAGCTCTGGTCGGTGGAGCAAGCCTTAAAGCAGACAGCTTTGCCGCCATTGTCAAGGCAACTTTAGTCTGAGACGCCCTCAGGGCAAGGATGGGTCCTGTTTCTCTTCCTGAACGCAAGAGCTGAGCAACACACTTTTTGACACGCTTGGAAATCTGGGTTTCTTTCCTCTGGCTGGCTGCGACCTTCGTGGTGATGCTATGGTTGCATCACTGGCTTGAGGCGCACTTGCAAGGTCTGGTCTATCTCATCACTGGGCATGCGGGCGTGACCCTGTGGGTGTTTTTTGCCATCTTTCTGCCCGGTACCCTGGTTCACGAGCTGAGTCACTGGATCGTGGCGCGCCTGCTGGGTGTGCGCACTGGCCGCATCGAGATATGGCCCCGCAGACAAAAAGGTGCCGTCTGGCTGGGTTCCGTGCAGATAGGCCGTGCCGATCCTGTGCGCAGCAGTCTGATCGGCCTGGCACCTCTCATCACAGGCAGCCTCGCAGCAGCCGCCATAGGTGCACGCCTGCAGCTGGACACGCTGGGCAGTCTGCTCATCGCCCGAGATTGGTCCCTCATATGGCAACGGTTGAGCACGTCGGCAGGGTTACCCGACTTCTGGCTGTGGATCTATCTCCTTTTCTCGGTCGCAAATCGCATGTTGCCCAGCCCTGCCGACCGACAAGCCTGGAGGCCAGTTCTTGTCTTCCTGGGACTTGTGGCGCTTGTACTGTTGTTTTCTGGCTGGACACCCACCGATCTGGAAAGTGTGGGCACCATGCTGAGAGAGACCATTGACTTTCTGCTTTATGCCCTAACGCTCATTGTAGCGGTGAACATTCTGGCAGCGCTGCTGGTCGCAGTGCTAGAGATAATCATAAGCTTGGTGAAACGGCAGAGGGTTGTCTATTGAGGCGTCCCACATCAAATCGGCGGACCTTTCTTGAGTCCGCCGATTTGATGCATAGCCCAGCAGGTCGAGATGTCTTTCCTTGGCGTATGGGATCGTCCATCCTCCAACGATCTGCTACCTGATCCAGCCTGTCACAGCCGCATTGCTTCCCGGACCCACTCCATCATAGCGGCTTCGGGGATCGCCCCCTCAATCTTGATCTTGTCATTGATCACTGTGCGCGGTACCCCTTGCACCTGGTAAAACAGGGCCAGATGGGGGAATTCGGTGATCTCAATCATATCGGCTTGCACCAGGTCGCTCTGAAACGCCATCTGGTGCGCCAGGCGCACTGCCTGGGGGCAGTATGGACAGGTGGGAGCCACAAACACTTGCACATGCAGGGGTTTTTTCAGCTCTGCCAGCAGTGCTCGACTGGCTTCGCTGAGACCCGAGTCGCCACGCGACACCATGAGGATATCCTCGATAAAGGGGGTGAACTCGTAGCCAGCGGGAATGCCATAGAAACGAATGCCGAAATCCTTGGGCTGATTCCCTCCCTGCATCACCACGATAGCTGGGATGCGGCGGATCGTATAGCGATCGACGGCCTCACGGTCTTTGGTAAAGTCAAAGACTTCCAACGAGATCTTGTCCGAAAGACTGGCAACCTCTTCAGTAACTTCACGTGTTTCGCGGCAGTACATGCACTCCATCGGCTGGGTGAAGACCACCAGCTTGACCGGCCGCTGCAGTGCCTGAAACGCTTGGCGGAGCAGGGACTTGTCTTCTTCCTTCAGCAACCCCATAGGAATCCACCTCCGTCGGAGAGAGACACCCTCTTACGAGATGCACAAGAGACAACCCGTCGGGTCCTCAATTGTCCTTGAGGACTACTTGATCGTACTCGATCTCAAACCGCAGCTTGTGCTTGGCTTCCTCCTGAGCCAAGGCCAACAGGACTTCACGCAGGCTTGGCTCCGGAGCCAGTTCAGCCAGCTGTTGGTACAGGGCAAAAGCAGCTTTTTCTTTCTTCATTGCCAGGATGAGAGCACCCTGATAATCCAAGTCAGGGCTGGGTGTCACGTCGACCACAAAATCGCTGATGCGCAGATCAGAGATCTTGGCGGCAGCCGGGTGCAGCTGCTTGCCAGCCTTCACGGCTAACAACTTGGCCTTGTGACCACGTTCCTCATTGGCAAATTCGAGAAAGATGCGTTCCATTCCGGGCCGCACGCTCTTCTTGGCAAGATCGGTGTAAAATTGCACCGATTCTTCCTCGCCACGGATGGCAAAGTCGAGAATGCCGTCTACAGTTCGCAAGTCTTCCACAGGACACGTCCCCTTTCTCTATAAGCATTTTCAAGTTTAAAGTACTGTAATAGATAAAGCCTATCTTACACTTCTTTGAGGAATGGGACAATTTTTGTACAGCTAAGACCATTCGAGAGAACCTGTGTCCGATCCCCTCGACTTCAGGTGAATTGTACACAACTGGTCAATCAAAGTCGGTTGGCCACTCTGGATGGCGATAATGCTCAAATATGCGCGCTATCTGAGACGGTGTGACGCGACCCAGAGAAAGATCGGAGGGGATTTCATCTTGGCGGAAAAAAGCTACCCCGCTGGTTTCAACGCTTTCGGCAGCACCACCTCCTAGCAGCTCACACCGGAAGAAAATCTTGTAAATGTGAAATGGGCTGAGAGGCTCATGGCCATGCTTGCGCCGGTCATAAACCGCCAACACTTTTACCGCGCGCACCCGATAGCCAGACTCCTCAAAAACCTCTCGCTCCACACTTTGGCTGGGTGTATCGCCAACATCTGCCCAGCCACCAGGCAGGGTCCAGCGGTCGTGATCTGCGCGCTCCCGCACAAGCAACAACGCATCATCGCGAAATACCACGCCGCGCACATCCACCTTCGGTGTCATGTAGCCTTGCTCGGTGCTGAATAGAGCGGCGATCTGCCCGACGTCCACATCAGCAGCGGCGGCGAGCATCTCGTGCGCTATTTTCTGCACCGTTCGGTATCGCTCAACATCGAAGGGATTATCGGCAAACATCAGGCCGTTGTGCGCTAAAGACTGCAAGCGCATCGCCCAGTCCAGGATATGAGGTTCCATTTCTCAGATAGTTGCCTTGCTCATGGTATGCCTGCGAGGGCATTTCTTACGAATACATTATATTGGGCGAAGCTGTTCTTTACAATATTGGGGCGCACCCCTCACCACCGAGACCGGCAACAGATTGCTCACCTTCCTCACGGCTAGTATAATCCGTGCGATTGTGCAATTCTCCTGATTATCCCATAGGGGGGTGTATAGAGTGATGAGCATCAAGCCCGACCACTGGATCGAGAAAATGGCGTTAGAGCACAGGATGATAGAGCCGTTCGAGCCGAAACAAGTCCGTGCAGGAGTTGTGTCGTACGGCCTCTCCTCGTATGGGTATGATATCCGAGTAGCGGATGAGTTTAAGATCTTCACCAATGTGTTCACCACTGTTGTAGACCCCAAGCATTTCGACGACCGTTCGTTCGTCGAGTTTAAGGGTGCGGTGTGCACTATTCCGCCCAACTCTTTTGCGCTGGCGCGCACGGTTGAGTATTTTCGCATTCCGCGCGATGTGTTGACCATCTGCGTGGGCAAGTCAACCTATGCACGCTGTGGCATCATCGTGAACGTGACCCCATTTGAGCCCGAGTGGGAAGGTTACGCCACACTCGAAATCTCCAACACGACCCCCCTGCCGGCACGCATTTATGCTAATGAGGGCATTGCTCAGGTTATCTTCTTCCAGGCGAGCGAAGTGTGTCGGGTATCTTATGCCGACAAGAAGGGCAGATATCAGCGGCAGATGGGTATCACGCTGCCTCAAGTCACACCAGACACTGCATCCGGCCTCTCATAGATGTTCGAAATAGTCTTCCTTGGCACCTCGGCAAGCGCACCCAGTGTTCACCGCGGATTATCTTCCCAGGTGGTCATTTATAACGAACATCGCTTCTTGATCGACTGTGGCGAGGGCACGCAACGTCAGGTGCTTAAAAGTGGCTTGGGGTTCAAGCGGCTGGACAAGATATTGATCACCCATGGCCACTTGGATCACATTCTGGGTCTGGGTGGCTTGATCTCGACCTTCAGCCGCTGGGAAGCTATCGAACATGTCGAGATCTACGCCGGCCAGTGGGCATTGGAACGGGTGCGAGACCTGCTCCTCGGCGTGGTGCTGCGCGGCGAACGCGTCTCGCTGCAGATCGATTTCATCCCACTTGAGCCGGGAATCCTGATGGAGGACAACAAGTTTCAATTGCGCGTGTTCCCTGTCTCGCACCGTGGTCCTGATTGCTACGGTTTCTCATTCGAGGAAAAACCACATCGCCCCTTCTTAGTTGAGAAAGCCGAAGCACTGGGTGTGCCAGCCGGCCCAGAGCGCAGCCAGCTCGTGCGGGGGCACAGCATTACCCTGCCGAATGGTCACATCATCACTCCCGATCAGGTTCTGGGTGATCCCGTGCCGGGAGCCAAACTCGCCTTTGTGGGTGATGCCGGACGCATCGACAACCTGGTTCGCGAGGTAGAAGGGGCTGATCTCTTGGTGATCGAGGCCACCTATCTCGAGATTGAAGCTGACATAGCGCGCCAGTTTGGGCATCTGACCGCTGCCCAAGCGGCTCAGCTCGCAGCCGAGGCGAACGTGCGACAGCTGTGCCTGACGCATATCTCACGCCGTTACCACGCCAGTGCTGTCCTGGCTGAGGCACAGGCGATCTTTCCCAATGTGTGTGTCGCGAACGACTTTGACCATTTCAAGGTCAGCCGACGCTGAGATGTTCATTTATGGAATTATCTTTTGATGTCCTACGCTGTATGATGTGTTTGGTTGTGAAAGAATTGTGTTTCTATGGCGCCTGATCGTACAAAGATTCAGCTGATCGCTCTGGACCTTGACGGCACACTGGTGGGGCGTTCGCTCACAATACCAGAGCGCAATCGGAATGCTCTCCGCGCTGCAATGCAGGCTGGTTGTTGGGTGACGATTGCCACAGGGCGCTCGCTCATTCCCACAGATCGTTTTGCGCGCGAACTCGATCTGAACGCGCCGTTGATCTTGTACCAGGGGGCTCTGATCCAAGACTATCGTGATGGCACAATCATTCATCGCGAGACGCTGCCACTGTCTCTGGCACGCGAGATTGCTGCCTTCGCTGCTGCGCGAGCGTGTGCAACTCAGGTGCACGATGAGGATGGTGCTGCGTTCACTACGCGTACCAACCCGATCGTTGCTCGCATGCAAGCGATCACCGGAGTGCGTGCCACCCTCGTGGACGACCTGGTGACCTGGTTGCATCGCCCTCCACTCAAGTTTCTCTTCATAGAAGAGCCTGAGAGGACGATCGAGCTGGTACAACAGCTCCGAGAGCATTTTGACGGGCGTGTGAACGTCGTGCGCTCCCATGACCTGATTGTGGAAGTCACTGCTCCACAGGTGTCCAAAGGGCGCGCGCTGGCAATCCTGGCCTCGCATTTAGGTGTTCCCCGCGCCGCCACGCTAGCAATGGGAGACCACGACAACGACGCTGACATGCTGGCGTGGGCAGGCCTGGGCATTGCAATGCACAATGCCAGCATCGCCGCACAAACAGCTGCCGATATGGTTGCGCCACCACAGCCATCACCCGAAGGACATGACATAGCGGTCGCTTGGGCAATTGAGAGGTTTGTTTTGGATAGGGTGCCTTCATAAGTATGCGCATCGGAATTGATGCCAGCCGTGCTGTCCGTCCAGAACAGACTGGCACCGAAACTTACTCCTTGCACATCATTCGCGCCTTGTTGCACACGCAGCAAGACCATCGAGAGCATCACCTCATCCTATATGCTCACGCCGCATTGCCCATTGATTTGCTGATCGGAACAGAAGCCAGCCGGAGTAGCTCGTTGTGCTCTGGTACTGGGAGCACGGAGACAACCGGTGCATGTACGATTCGGGTGATCCCTTTTCCGCGTCTCTGGACGCACGTCCGACTTAATTGGGAATTGCGACGTCGTCCACCTGATCTCCTTTTCATCCCGGCACACGTTATGCCGGTTGCCTGCCCAGTGCCAGCAGTGGTCACAGTGCACGACCTGGGCTATCTCTACTACCCGGAAGCGCATCGCGCCTTTGACCGTTGGTACCTGCATTGGAGCACACGCCGCCACGCACGCCTCGCCGCCTGTATCGTCGCTGACTCGCAGGCCACTAAAGAAGATTTAGTGCAACATTATGGAGCAAACGCAGCACGCGTGCGGGTAGTCTACCCCGCATACGACGAAACATTGCAGCGTGTCGAAAATCCTCAAATCATTGCCGCTGTGAAGGCTCGCTACTCCATCCGAGGCGATTATCTACTGCATCTGGGCACGCTCCAGCCGCGCAAGAACCTGTTCCGGCTGATCGAAGCTTTCGCGCGTGTGCAGCTGTCAGGGAGTCCATCGGGTGACGGCGTCTTTCAACTGGTTTTAGCGGGCAAAAAGGGTTGGGATTATGAGGCGCTGGCGCGTTTAGTCGACAAGATGGGGTTGCAAAACCGGGTTATCTTTACGGGCTACGTGGCGCCTGGGGACAAAGCAGCACTTCTCAGTGGCGCGCAGGCGCTGGTCTTTCCCTCGCTCTACGAAGGTTTTGGAATCCCTGTGTTGGAGGCGATGGCCTGTGGCGTGCCGGTATTGACCTCACGAGTGTCCTCACTGCCCGAGGTGGCAGGCGATGCCGCTGTGTTGGTGGATCCTTTGGATGTGGATGACATCGCTGCAGGGTTGCGGCAGATCGTCTGCCAGTCCGATTTGCGTCACACCCTTATCGCCAGAGGCTACCAGCAGGTGCAGAAATTCTCCTGGCACCGTGCTGCGCAGCAATTATGGGAGGTGTTTGATTCTGCGCTCGCCTGACCTTTCCTCGCTATATATACTGGGTGTGCGCGTCGATCGCGTCACCTTCGGACAAACGCTGGCTCTGATAGAAGCCTTCATTGCTCAGGGTACTCCGCATCAGATTGTCACGGTCAACCCCGAGTTTGTCATGCTTGCCCAGCGCAATGCTGAATTCCGGCAGGTTATCAATCAAAGCGCACTAGCACTGCCAGACGGAATAGGCGTGTGGTGGGCGAGCCGTCGCCTGCGCTGTCCGATCCCGGAGCGTGTGCCAGGTGTGGATCTGGTGGTGCGTCTGGCCCAACTCTCAGCGGCCAAAGGATATCGCATGTACTTTCTTGGCGCGATGCCGGGCGTGGCAGCGCGCGCGGCATCTGTGTTGCAAACGCGTTTTCCCGGCGCCGTTGTGGCAGGTCATTACGCTGGTTCGCCGCGTGCAGAGGAAAACGCGTCTATCGTGGAACGCATCCGGGCACAACGCCCTGACATACTGTTCGTCGCCTTCGGTGCACCGGCGCAAGACCTGTGGATCGCACGCAATCTGCAGACATTGCAGGTGCCTGTGTGCATAGGGGTGGGGGGCTCCTTTGATTACATTGCCGGCGTGCGTCCGCTGGCACCTCAGTGGCTGCGCAAGATAGGGTTGGAATGGCTGTACAGATTGATCACCCAACCTTGGCGCTGGCGACGTATGCTGGTGTTGCCACTTTTTGCCTGGCGCGTGTTATGGAGCAGAGCAGTTGACTGAACAAGAAAGGAATATGTGTAGGGCAATCGTCCTGTACCTGAGATGAGACACTGTGCCTGCAGCAAATCCACCCAGTCTTGAACAACCATCGGTAAGCACAACCGACATCGCCGGAGCAGCTTCGCTGATCGCCTTGGGAAATGTTGCCAGTCGCGTGCTGGGGCTTCTCAGGGAGATGACCATTGCTTATCTCTTCGGCGCAAGCGGCTTGGTGTCCGCCTTTGAGGTTGCCAGTCGCGTACCGCGTATGCTGTTTGACCTGCTCATCGATGGGCTGGTTAGCAGTGCACTGGTGCCTGTCTTCTCGGAACTGGCGGAGCGCGACCGTGCCGAGCTGTGGCGCGTTGCCAGCATCATGCTCAGCTTCACCACCCTCCTGATGAGCCTAGCACTGTTGGTGATAGAGGTAGGGGCTCATCAGATTGCCTGGTTGATGTCGGGAGGATTCGACGTCCAGCTCTTGCAGACCACAGCTTACCTCATGCGCCTCACCTCACCGGCGGTGATCTTCCTCAGCCTCTCCGGGATCACCACAGGTTTGCTCTACGCCCTAAAACGTTTTACTCTACCCGCCTTTGCGGTGGCAGTTTTCAACGCCAGTCTGGTCGTAATGGCACTGATACTGACGGGCTGGTTGGGGTTTGGCGTCGAGAGCCTGGCGGTGGGCATGGTGGTTGGCTCGGCAGCGCAGGTGGCCCTGCAGCTGCCAGGATTGCGCGGAGCACGATTACGCTTTGAGCTGAACCTGCAACATCCACAATTGCGGCGCATTGTAAAACTCTATCTGCCCGTTATCCTTGGACTGATTATCAGCCAAGTCGGCATTGTGATTGACCGTAATCTAGCCAGTCGCACAGGGGAGCAAAGCATTGCCTGGATGCGTTATGCCACCACTGTGGTACAATTTCCATTGGGGTTGGTGTCGGCAGCGATTGCGATGGCTATCCTGCCCACGCTAAGTCGGCTGGCGACCCGGCCACAAATTGTTGATGGCATTATAGAAGCTGGCTCAAATTCTGCCGAGTTTGCTGAGACGCTCGTCCGAGGCATTCGTATGGTGTTGGTGCTCATTCTACCTGCCGTTGTGGGCCTTTTTGCGATCGCGGAACCGTTGATCACACTGGTTTTCCAGCATGGTGATTTCACCAGCTATGATACTCAGCAGACAGCGCTGGCATTGCGTCTCTACCTGTTGGGCACCACTTTCGCCGCAATCGACTTGCCGTTGGTTTTCGCCTTTTACGCACGCCGAAATACCCTTACGCCAGCATTGGTGGGCGTGCTAGGTGTTCTCATTTATCTGATAGTTGCGCTGGCACCTGCCCTCTTTCGGGAGCTGCGGATGACCGATTTGGTACTGGCCAATTCGGCCCAGCTGACAGCCCATGCCATTGTGATGTTATGGCTGACTCACCGAAAGGTGTCCCTGACGGGTTATCGTTTGGGATACACCACCATAAGAACACTGCTATCGGCACTCATGATGGGCACGCTGGCCTACTGGGTACAGCTGGAGCTAAGCCGTCACTTCCCAGGCGGAACGCTTCTTGACCAGATCATCATCGTTGCGGGTGCTGTGGTCGCGGGCTGTAGCGTCTATGGCGGCTTGCTAACCGCGCTCCGCGTCGAAGAGGTGCCTATGTTGTTAAGCTTATTGCAACGACCCTTTGCCCGTCTGATCCGATAGCTGATGGCGATTGAACATTTTGTCGTTGTTTTCCTGGATGGCGTTGGTCTGGGCGAGGCGGACCCCGCGATCAACCCACTGGCCCGGGCGGATATGCCCACAGTGCAATCCTTGCTGGACGGTGGCCGCCTGGTGCACGACCACATAGGTCGCATCACACGACAGGCCAACCTGCTTGCTTTGGATGCCCGTTTGGGTGTTCCAGGTCTGCCCCAGAGTGGCACCGGCCAGACCACGCTGCTGACCGGAATCAACGCGCCAGCTCTACTGGGCTATCACGATGGCCCTTATCCAAATGAGACGTTGCGTAAACTCCTGGACCATGAAAACCTGTTTCGTTCCCTCGTCCTCGCTGGTTTTCCTGTGGCCTACGCTAATGCCTACACCGACCGCTTCTTGCACCGCATTGCGCGAGGAACCCAGCGCCTGAGTGCCAACAGTCGTGCCGCATGGGTTGCCGGCCTCACCCTGCGTGGAGCTCAAGAATTGCGGGCAGGCAGGGCAGTATCAGGGCTGCTAACCAACGAATACTTCCACCAACAAGGCTACGAGGTCCCTGCCATCTCGGCAGAGCAAGCAGGGAAGAATCTGGCGCTATTAGCGCAAGACCATGCGCTTAGCTATTTCGAGTTTTGGATCACTGATCTGGCAGGACACCGGCAGCATTGGGAGCTATCTTTGCATGCGCTGCAACAGCTTGACCGCTTCCTGTCCGGCATCCTCGCCCACATTGACTTGAGTCGTTCGCTGGTGCTCGTCATCAGTGATCACGGGAATCTGGAAGATTTGCGCACTCCGCGTCACACGCTCAACCCTGCCATGGCCTTGCTGATCGGCATGGACCATGCAGCGATCGCCACACAACTGTACGATCTAACCGATGTGACACCAGCCCTGCTCGGTGTGTTGACACGGGAACAACAGGGGCAGAAGTAGTCTTTCCCCGTGTTCCAGCCAGCTTCCTTGCCCTGTGTCTTACCTGAGGGCATACAATCAGCTTGTCCACATTATTTATTGACAAAGCATCTGAAGCGTGTATGAATCTCCTGAAAGTGAATATCAAGGAGGGAATCTTTATGAAACCACGGATTGGATTCATCGGTCTAGGTATAATGGGACGCCATATGGCGAACCACCTGTTGCATGCTGGTTATCCCCTGGTGGTGTACGATCTCGTGAGCCAAAAGATGGAAGAAGCGCTCAGTGCTGGTGCGCAGGCAGGTAGCTCGTGTAAAGATGTGGCGGCACGGAGCGATGTGGTCATCTCGATAGTGCCCGATTCTCCCGATGTCGAAGCAGCAGCACTGGGAGAGGACGGCATTATCGCGGCAGCACGAGCTGGGCTGATCTATATTGATATGAGCACCATCGCACCACAGACAGCAATCAAAGTTGCTGAAGTATTGGGCCGGAAAGGAGTGCGCTGCCTCGATGCACCGGTAAGCGGGGGAGAGGTCGGCGCCAAGACCGCCAGTCTCTCTATTATGGTGGGAGGCCCGAGGGATCTTTTCGACGAAATGTTGCCATTGTTCCAGGTCATGGGCAAGACCGTCACATACTGCGGCACCTACGGTGCAGGCCAGACCGTCAAAGCCTGCAACCAGATTCAGGTGGCGCTTAACTTTGTCGGCATGGCCGAGGCGTTGGTGTTGGGCGCCAAGGCGGGAGTTGACCCAGCCATTATCCTGAAAGTGCTGAGCGCTGGCTATGCCCAGACGCGCGTTATGGATGTGCGTGGCCCCAAGGTGATCAAGGGAGAATTCGAGCCAGGCTTCAAGAGCAAGTTTCATTACAAAGACCTTAACATCATCATGGCGACGGCGCGCGACCTACAAGTTCCCTTGCCCGCTACAGCCATCGCGCATGAGCTCTTCAGCGCCTTGCTGGCGGCAGGACGTGGAGAGCTAGATCACTCCGCCGTCATCACTGTGCTGGAGGACCTGGCGGGTGTCCAAGCGCGCACGTCCCAGCCAACGCAGGAGTGAGCTCTATGTTGGGGCCGCTGGGGACAGCCATAAAACCACAACGTTTTACCCTGATAGTCTTGTTAGGCAGTATAGTTTGAACCTCGACGGACACGGAAAGGGTCGAAGATGAGATTTAAGCTGGCATATGGCAAGACAGGCTTGACAGTCGAGCTTCCGGACGAACTGGATGTCACGGTTGTCGCGCCGCGCTATGTTCCGCCTGTGGAAGATGAGCGGGCTGCTTTACTGGAGGCTCTGGCCAAGCCGATCGACTCACCTCCCTTGCGCGATCTGGTGAAACCCGGCGACCGAGTCGGCATTGTTTTCAGTGATATCACGCGACCGACGCCCAACCATCTGGTAGTGCCTGCCGTGATTCATGCTTTGAGTCATATCCCGGCGCGCAACGTCATACTGTTTGACGCGCTCGGCACCCACCGTGCCAATACTGAGACAGAGTTGCGCGAGATGCTGGGTGACGAGACGGTTGATTGTTATCGAATCGTGCAAAACAATGCCTTCGATCCCGCTACACAGGTGTGCCTGGGTATGAGCCAGTACGGCCACGAGATATGGGTGAACCGCGAGTTTTACGAATGTGAGGTCAAAATCTTGACTGGGTTTATCGAGCCACATTTCTTCGCGGGATTTTCGGGAGGAGGCAAGGCGGTCATGCCTGGGATGGCGGGCCAGCAGAGCGTCCTCGGGAATCACGATGCCACTATGATTGCTCACCCCAATGCCACCTGGGGAGTGCTGGAGAACAACCCAGTCCAGGAAGAGATTCGGGAAGTGGCGAGCAAAGTTAACCCCACTTTCCTCCTCAACGTGGCACTTAATCGAGACAAGCGCATCGTTGGTGTGTTTGCTGGCAACGTAGAATCGGCCCACGCGCTAGGATGTCGTTTCGTCAAAGAGCACGCTATGGTGGCCGCGGAAGAACCCTATGACATTGTCATCACCAGTAATTCAGGATACCCATTGGATCTTAACGTGTACCAGTCTGTGAAAGGGATGAGCGCTGCGGCGCAGATAGTCCGTCCCGGCGGCGCCATCATCATCGCTGCCAGCTGTTGGGATGGCATCCCCGATCACGGTCTGTATGGAGAACTGCTGCGCGCGTGCGACAGCCCTCAGGCAGTCCTGGAGATGGTCTCACGACCTGGGTTCTCAAAGCAGGATCAATGGCAGGTGCAGATTCAGGCACAGATCCAGCTCAAGGCTGACGTGTATCTCTACACGGACAATCTGACGGACGAGCAGATATATTCTACTTTGCTGAAACCCAGCCGCCGCATTGAGGAGACCGTGCTGGATCTGGTGAAACGGATGGGGAAGGATGTGCGCATCTGTGTGCTCCCCGAAGGCCCTCAGACGATACCATACCTGCAGTCCTGAGGCGTATTCCACGAAGGCGCCATGTTTCTTCTTTGTCCTGAGGAATTGTTGGAATCTTACTTTATGTTATAATTAAGGAAACTGATGCGCAAATCAAAGCGTCTATGATAGGAGACACAACATCTGACGGATCTGTGTCGAATGGTTTGGTCTTGCACAAGACCTATGTCGTGGCGATGCGCCTCGACGCATCCCAGGAGAGCCTATGAGTATTTCCTTATTGTTAGCGGATGACCATGCCGTCGTACGGGCTGGAACACGACAGCTGCTGGAACGCCAGCCAGACATGCGCGTCGTGGGTGAGGCTTCCAACGGCGAGGAAGCGGTGCGGCTCGCAGTGCAATTGAAGCCCGATGTCGTGGTGATGGATGTGCGCATGCCGGGGATGTCGGGCGTGGAGGCGACGCGCCGAATAAAACAGGAAGTCCCTCAGGTGGCTGTGCTTGTGCTGACCGCCCACGACGATGACGAATACATTTTCGCGCTCTTGCAGGCAGGCGCCAACGGTTATCTCTTGAAGACAGCAGAAATTGATGAGCTCGTCCGTGCCATCCGCGCGGTGGCCGCGGGCCGTTCTATGTTGGACCCCGTTGTTGCAAGCAAAGTGATGGCTCAGTTTGCCAGCGGCCGTGCCCCTGCCGAGTGGTTGTCCGGAGCCAAGAAGGACGAGTATGAGGGCCTGACCGAACGCGAGCTGGAAATTCTTCGCCTGGTGGGCAAGGGTCTTACCAACAAGGAAATTGGCCGCAAACTCTTCATCAGCGATCGCACTGTCCAGGCACACCTCTCGAACATCTTCTCCAAATTGGGGGTTGGGTCGCGTACAGAGGCAGCCATGTACGCGGTCAGGCGTGGTTGGGTCACCGATTACGAGAAGCCTGAACGGGACGAGTAAATGAAGCCGACTAGGCCTTCTTTGACGGGCAGCCGTTCAAGACGCGTTTGGCCTGTATGGTTTGTCATTATCACTCTGCTCGCTGGATGTGTCTTCAACCCGCTATCCTCAGAGCCGTTGAGCGATCTGCCTGCTGTGAATCCTGGGATTCCGATCGAGGCAACGACACTGGAGGTGTGGTTGAGCCTGGACATGGTAGTGCCTGATCGGCTCTTTGAGGAGCTGGCGGCAGATTTCGAGGAAGCGTACCCCAACGTCAATGTCAACATCCATGGGTTCGTCTATCAGAGCATTCCCGATCGGGTGAAGAAGGCGCTGCAGGTGGGTGATCCCCCTGACGTGGTGCAGGCCCATGTAGCAGCAATGGCGGCACAAGGTCTCGCGGAGCCGCTGGACAACCTGTGGGATGAATGGGGTGCCCAAGACGATTTCCTGCCGCAGGCGATGGAACAGGTCACCTGGGACCGGGTGAAATATGGAGTACCTCTGGACATTTATACCCTTGTGCTCATCTACAACGAGGCCCATTTTGATGAAGCAGGGCTCGCATATCCAGATGCCAGCTACACATGGAAGCAATTTGCGGCCGATGCGGCGGCGTTGACACGTCCAGACGGAACCCGCTATGGCGTGGGTTTCACCACAGATCCTTGGCATGTGTTTGCCTGGTTAGCTGAAGCTGGTGGCAACCTGGTGTCAGGTGACTCATTTATTGGCTACCGCTTCACTCTCGACGCTCCCGCGAACGTTGAGGGGCTGCGCTTCCTCACCACGATGGCGCGCAACGGGTATGGCCCTTTGCCGACCACGCGGCCACGCGACTACGAGGATCCGCGCAAACTATTCCTGGCGGGCAAGGTCGCCATGTTCTTTGGTACACCTTACGATATCCATTATATTGTCACCCATGCCCCCGACTTTCCGATTGGGGTAACCGAATTGCCCAAAACGCCTGCGGGTGCTGCAGCTGCTTCAGCGCTGGGCAGCACAGGTTTGTTTGTGCCGCGTGGCAGCCGCAACAGACAGGTCGCTTTTGAGTTTATGAAATGGGTAACCAGTGACCGGTATGGGCTGGCTATGGCGCGCCGTTTGGGGCGCTACCCGGCCCGCAAGTGGTTGTTGTCCACCCCCCACTTCGCCGGTGACCCTTTGCTGAAACCTTTTCTAGTTCAGCTTGAGTCGGCGCGTCCCTACCTGCTCGATGCGTTTCCAGAGGTGGAACGTGCCTACGCGGATGCTATCAAAGCATCTTTCTACGGCGCCGAGGCAGCGGATGCACTTCGCCTTGCTCAGGAGCTGGCCAACCAGTACGCGAGGGAAGCCTCGAAGAGAGTTCAGTAGCTGCTTGGATGAAGCTTATGGGATATAAGCCTTTCAGTGTGGTCGTACGGGGGATCAAAAATCTGGACAGCCTTTCCTTCCTGGCTGTGCTCGTCACTGTCTTGCCGTTGACCGTGCTGTTGGGGCTCTCTGTCGCCGCTGTTTTTTATGTGTATCAGCAAGTAGCCGAGCAACTCGCCCTGGGGCGTAATGAAGAAATCGCTCGCATCTCCGCTGACCGCCTTTCGGAGAATCTAGCTGGTTTTGTGCGCGTGCTGACCACCATCTCACGCCTCGACATCGTGCGCAGTGGTGATCCCGCTCAGCAGCAAAATGCTCTGACTCAGGCGCGTGACTTGCTCCTGGATTTTGATGGGGGTGTCATTGTGCTGAATCAGGCAGGCATCTGCACGGTGACTGAACCCTATCGTCCTGACTTGCTGGGCCAGGATTTCTCAAGCCGCCCTTATTTTCAGACGACCCGCCAGATGAAGCTGGTCACCTTCTCGGACATTATGCAAGAAGAAGGCTCTGGTGAGGATATCATCGTGGTCGCCGTGCCGATCCTCTCACGAGAAGGCGAATTCCGCGGGATACTCTCAGGACGCTTCTATGTCCAATTCCAGCGCATCGGCGAGGAAATCCGCAAGCTGCACAGCGATGAAGTGGGTGAGGCTTACTTGATCGACCGCAAAGGTCGAGTGATTTACCATCCCAACTATGCACTCATCGGCACCGATTTCAGCCAACGCCTCTCGGTCGGTCGTCTGCTGAGCGGGGATCGCCAGGGTGCTGTGATCGTGGAAGGAGAGGATGGCATACGCCGGGTGGTGGGCTATGCTACCGTCGGGGTCACTGGCTGGGGGCTGATCGTCCAGGAACCTTGGGCTGAGGTCGTGGCACCAGCGGTGCGCTCACTACGTCCCATCGTCGTTGCGCTCGTAATTGGAATTGGTGCGCTCATCGCATTTTTGTCCATGGGGGTACAGCGTGTGGTCGGTCCCATCACGAGGATGGCGGCGTACGCACGGCTGGTTGCTGCGGGTGACTACACTGTCCATGTGCCTACGAATCCGATCCGCGAATTGCGGGACATGGCCGATGCATTCAATGAGATGGTCGAACAGATATCGCGTTATCAGGCAGGGCTGCGCCAATATGTGGCTGCCATCACCAAGTCTCAAGAGGAAGAACGTCGTCGCATTGCCCGTGACCTGCATGACGATACGATTCAGGCGCTGATCGCAATTGGTCAACGTCTGGAGCTGGCGCGTGATCTCATCCACGAGTCGCCGGATGAAGCAATTGAGCAGCTGCGCGATTTGCGCAAGATGGTCACGCGAACGATCGAGTCGGTGCGAGCGTTCAGTCGCGATTTGCGGCCAACTGCCTTGGAGGATCTGGGGCTGGTGCCAGCACTACAATACCTGGTGAACAACTTGATACAAAAGGATGGCATTGACGCCTCCCTGAGTGTAGAAGGTTCACCTGAAGGGCTGCCCCCCGATCTGGAGGTGACCATCTATCGCATCGTCCAAGAAGCTCTCACCAATATCCATCGGCATGCCAAGGCTTCCCTTGTGCGCGTGCAGGCCCAGTTTCTGCCGCACGTGATCACTATTACGGTTCGTGACAATGGCGTGGGATTCACCGTGCCCGATGACATCACCGAGCTTGCTAACCAGGGCAATTACGGCCTGTTGGGATTGCGGGAAAGAGCCCAGCTATTTGGAGGTCAGCTGATCATCACCTCACAGCCTGGCGAAGGAACAGAGATACAGGTCCTGTTGCCACTTCAGCTGCCGCCGCCTCAGCCTCAACCCAGCGAGAAGGTGACCGCTGAGGCATTCCACGGAGGATAATATCCGAGGCAGCAGATTCTCCCCCCAACCCTCTCGCTACGCGTAATGGCGTAGCATCACATCGGGCAGATAGGCAGATTGACCATTGAAAATGACGGTCGAAAAAGCCTATACTGAGACATGGTTCGCTAATCTGATGCGCGCACGATTTGGTACAACAGTGCGCAGCAAGAGGGGGTTGTCTCATTCATGGAAGCTGTATTCGTGGTTCTGTTGATCCTGGTGTTGGCTGGGGTAGCATACGCGCAATGGCAGCGTGGAGCTGTCCGCACAGTAGGTTCTTTCTTGTTGGACGAAGAAGAAAACAGAGAGCTCGCCAAACTGGCTGTCACCAGTGGCAAGCCCGACAGCCATTGAGCTGAGCAATTGCTCTCCCCGCTGAACCCTTTTTCACACTTCTGCTGCTTTCTATCGGCACACCGGCTAGCTGTTCCCTGTCCTGTCGCGACGGACGTGAACAGCTTTTGTGTGCCTTTCTCCTGTCTGTCCAGGCATGCCGCGAGAGCACCTTCCGTTCGCCATGTGGGCGGCTGATGCGCCTGCTTGGGAAGAGGCCCCCGTACTATATGCTTCAGTAGGTAGTTCCCCCAGTTTGTTGCAACCCTTGGGCGTGTGCCTTTCCCCGGGGAAGGATTTTGCGGCCCACGCACTCTTCCAGCTATGCCGTCAAAAAAGAATTTTGTGCTACAATTGGGTCAATACCCAGGCAGCGTGCTTGCGAGCTCAGACACCAGTGACCGAGGTGGCTCGATGTTCATACTTGCAGTTGACATAGGTACAGGCACTCAAGATATTTTGCTCTTCGACAGTGAACGCGAAGTGGAAAATTGCTTCAAGCTGGTGATGCCATCGCCGACGGTTCAACTGGCGGAGGCAGTCCGCAGGGCAACCCGTCGCGGTGAGGATATTGTGCTCACCGGGGTCCTGATGGGTGGAGGACCATGCGCATGGGCTGTCCAGAATCATCTGAGCGCAGGTTACCGCGTGTATGCCACGCCTGAGGCAGCTCGCACATTTGATGATGATCTGGAAGCAGTGGCCAACACAGGGGTGACTTTGGTCAGTGAGGATGAAGCACTCGCCATGCGCGATCGGGCCGTCCACCTTCACACAGGCGACTTCAATTACCATGCCATGGCCCTATCTTTCGCACAGTTTGGGATCGATCTGGATCGGGATCTGGACGCTTTAGCGATTGCCGTCTTCGATCACGGTGAGGCGCCACCCGGGGTGAGCGACAGGCTGTTCCGCTTCGAGTACCTGACCGAGCGGATACGGGCGGAGAACCGCCTGTCTGCTTTTGCCTTTTGCGCCGAGAATGTACCGCAGATGCTGACCCGCATGCATGCGGTGGCAGCCAGCATACCCCGAGACGACTTGCCAGTGGTTTTGATGGACACAGCGCCGGCGGCTGTACTGGGTGCATTGCAGGACTCGACCATTGGACAGAGACATTCCGTTATAGTGGTCAATGTGGGCAATTTCCATTGCCTTGCTTTCCGCATGGGCGAGGAAGGCATCGAAGGAATTTTCGAACATCACACAGGTGAAATCACTTCGGCCCAGCTGGAAGGATTCCTGACACGGCTGGCCGAAGGCTCCATCACCCATGAGGAGGTCTTCAACTCCCAAGGTCACGGCGCCATTATGTTTCGCAGGAAGCCCATCCCTCCTGAAGAGCGTCTCCTGGTGGTGACTGGCCCGAGGCGCAGCATGTTGCGCTCATCGCAGCAGCCTATGTTGTTCGCAGCTCCGTTTGGCGACATGATGATGTCGGGATGCTACGGTCTGATCCGTGCCTGTGGCGATGTGATGCCCGAATATGCCCCCATTATTGAGCGCGCCATGAAAGGGGGTGACGGCCGGCCACTGTGGTGACAAAAACGGTACAACGAACTGCCCTCCTTCCTCGAGAGCAGTTCACGAGGTTCACACAGGTGCGACGTTGATCCGGAGGTCACAACATGAGGTTACCTATTCGCGTTTATACTCTGTCTTACTTCATCAGCGGCAGATTTGCTTCCAGCGATGCCTTCCTGACCTGGCTTAACAACCCTAACAAACAGACTCTGGAGCTGGCAGAAGCGCAAATTGTGGTGCTGGATCCGCAAGCGAAACTGCAAAACGTCTCTCAGCCGATGGTCACTGTGCCTAAAGGCCAGATCGTCGCAGTTGGGTTGAATGCACCAGAAGGAGAGACCCTGCTTTCGCTCCCGTCGCGCGCCGAGCTGGCAGTGCTCTATACGCCCCGTTACGTCATCCAGGGTTACCTTCATCCCAGCGGAGATGTGGCGTTGAGCAATCTCTTCAACGTGACCGAGGGGATATTCGTGCCGGTCACCCACGCCCAGCTGCATGCTCTGGTGCCAACCCGGGAGGTATCCGGTGACACGGCGCGTCTGATGATGGTCAACAAAGATTTTGTCGATTGTTACCACCCACGCGTGTGAGCACTCCTTCTCCCGTTCTATGCTGCTAGCTCAAGGTGGAGACCGGGACACCTTGGCGCTCAAAGACCACTTCGCTCGCGCCAGATTGTTGACACACGCAGACATTCTCGACGGGTGGTGGAGACGCCACTGCTTCCCATCCAGGTGGCTGTCTATAGCTATACTTGTGTCCGCTGTGGGATTGGCCATTCTCGCGCCACTGCCTCCCATGGCAGGCAACCGGTTCCATCACGATGAGGCGATCTACAGCGCATGGGCGCTGGACATCGCGACTGGGCGCGACATTATGGTGAGCGGTTCGCCGGTTGACAAGCCGCCACTCTTTATCTACCTGCAGGCCTTGAGCTTCCTGCTGTTCGGTGCCACAGAGACCGCAGCGCGCTTGCCATCCCTGGTAGCTCATATTCTCAGCACATTGCTCATGTATCAGCTCGGGAGACATCTCTACAGGCGGGGTGTTGGGTTGCTGACAGCTCTTCTATGGGCTGCCTCTCCGTTTGCTATCCTGTTCGCCGCCACCGCCTTCACTGACTCGCTCATGGTAATGTTTGTGCTCGCTGCCTGTCTTGCTGCATTGACGCGACATATGGGTTGGGCCGGCGTGTCGCTCGGGTTGGCGGCCATGACCAAGCAACAGGGTATTCTGTTTCTGCCCCTGGTAGCCGCGCTGGGATGGCACTGTCCGCGCAATGCCTGGAAGCGGTTCGCTGTGGGGCTGGGCCTGACATTGGGCATTATGATAACATGGGATCTGGCGCGCGGCCGCCAACCCGGCTTCCTGGAACAGAGCATGCTCAGCTATGGCGCTTTGCCGGTGTCACTGGAGGCGGCGTGGCAACGGCTGATCGGTTTTGTTAGCTGGTTGCAGTATGCCACCGCGTCACCTGCGCTCAATCAGGTGTTGATCATCGGCTTACCGATCCTGTTGCTGGCCGATGGACTGGCATTACTCCTTCGCCGCGAGAAATTCCCACGGATGAAAAGGGCATTGCTGCAAGCGTTATGCTCCTGCAGCACGAGTTTGGAGAAGGGGGTCGCAGGGACCTCCGCCTTACAGGCGGCACAAAATGCCATCTACCACGACATCGTTGTGTGCGGTTTCCTCGTTGTGTTTCTCTTCGGGCATGCACTTGTGGGATTTCAGGTCTGGGATAGGTACATGCTGGGGATAGTTCCGTTGATACTCCTCCTGTTGGCCCGCTGCGTGACCCTGCCGTGGAACATGCTGCATTCTTCCGGAACAGATCGTCCGAGTGAGGCGACCAACGAGGGCCAGGGGCATTCCTCTCTGCATTCCATTCATACCCGCAAGGTCCCCTGGCTATCCGCGCTCTACATTGCAGTTGTGCTTGTCCTCCTATCCACCACTTTGGCGCCGATTCAGGATGCTGCTGCCAGCCGCTTCCCCGTTGGCGGAGATCACGGCGCGTACGACGGGATCGATCAGGTAGTTGCCTACTTCAAGGCAGTCCCGGAAAACACCACCCTCTATCATCGTTGGCTGGGAGGACATTGGCGTTTCTATCTCTGGGGCAGTCCCTATGACTTTCGTGCCTGGACATCCCCTGAGGATCTGGCGACTCAGGCCGAGGCGCGTCCGGGTGCGCGACGTTACGTCGTTTTTCCCAGCTGGCGCTCCGCAACAGAGGTCAGGCTGGCCTTGAAGCACAAGGGGATGTTGCTGCGAGAGGTGTTCCGTACCCTGAGACGTGATGGATCTGTTTCATTCATTGTGTACCGCATTGAGGAGGCACAATGAAACCAGCGCCCATCTTGCGAAGTGGGTTCGCGCTAGGGGCAATCCTTGTTCTACCTTTGCTCTTCTATCGGAAAATCCTCTGCACCAATCTCATCTTGGTGGGCATTGACTCGTTCCTGTATTTCTACCCGTATCGTGCCTTTGTGACGCAGCGGCTGTTGCAAGGCCACCTGCCCCTATGGAATCCCTATCTCTTCTTGGGTGTGCCATTGCTCGCCAATATGCAAGCGGCTGTGCTCTATCCGTTACACTGGCCACTTCTATGGTTGACGGTGCCCAAACAGGTTGCCGTCTCTATCGCACTCCACAGCGTGGTGGCAGCCGGAGGCACTCTGGTGTATGCGCGGGGCAGGTTAGGTCTGAGCTGGCTGGCAAGCACGGCCGCTGCGGTGTCCTTTGCGCTGGGCGGCTTCCTGGCTGCTCAGGCCGAGCACATTAATCAGCTCAACTGCCTCGCGTGGCTGCCATGGGCCTTCTGGCTATTGGATGGGCTCATCGCCGACAGCCTTGATCAGGTGGGGCTGCTGGCACGGGTGCGTCAGAATGCAGGCCGAACACTGATTCTGGCGCTGGTCATTGCTATGATGATTCTGGCTGGCCACGCACAGGCTGTTTTTATTTGTCTGACAGGACTGGCCCTCTACGCTCTGATACGCCCCACGTTTGGGGCGAGCTATGTCCGCAGGGGGCGCGGTATAACCCACTTTGTCAGACAGTACCGAGCTGATGGTGTGCTGGGTCTGGCCTTAGCAGCTGGGCTGGCGACTCTCATGACCGCGGTTCAGATCGTGCCCACGTGGGAGCTGGCACGCCTTTCAGTACGTAGCGATGGGCTCAGCTACCGCGAAGCGACTTCCTTCAGCCTGAATCCATGGCTGTTGCGATACACGTTGTTGCCGCCTTATGGGGTGGATTTGGCGCAAGTCTTCGGCGAAGCGTATGGCGAGTACATCGCTTACGTGGGCATCCTCGGATTGGGGCTGGCAGCTTTCGCGATCTGGCAGGGATGGCGGCGTGGACGAGACATTCCCGCAAACCAGGACGCAGCGCCGGAGGAGATGGGAAACGCAGCAGACGCTATATCAGCACGCCAACGGGCAGCCGCGCGCGCCCTGACCATTCTGGCAGCGGGCGGCATGTTCCTGGCGCTGGGACGCGTCAATCCCTTCTACTACGTGCTCTACCAGCTGGTGCCCGGCTTCGACGCCTTTCGGGCGCCGGCCAGGTGGATGGCGCTGTACGCGTGGGGAATCGCTGTGCTGATCGGCATCGGCTTGGAATGGATTGCCAGACGTACACACTACACAAGCAGACAGAGACAACTTCTGACAGCACCTCTGTCAGCCTTGCTTGGTTTCATCTTGATTGGCGAGCTGTTTGTATCTGGCCAGTCACTGCGCCACAATTATCCCACCGCTCCGGAAGCGTATTCTTTCCTGCGACCGTCAATCGCCCACCTCAAGACGGATGCCGGCGTGCATCGCTTCCTCAGCCTGTCAGGCATCACCTATGATCCGGGCGACCTCGCTGAGATGAGGGCCATACTGGCCGGGCAACTACCGGAACGCGCCATTTATGATTATGTGGTGGCGGCTAAACAAAAAGAGGTGCTCGCCTACAACCTGCCACTCCTGTATGGATTGTACAGTGTGGACGGTTACGATGGCGGACTGCTTCCGCTGCGCGATTTTCTGACCCTTCAGCGGTTGATGTTGCCAGATGACCAGCTTGCGGTGGATGGGCGGTTGCGCGAGAACCTGCGCGAAGTGCCCCCGGGGCGCTTGCTCTCTCTATTGGGGGTCAAGTATGTGATCACCGACAAGGTGCACGACGTGTGGATTGACGGCATCTACTACGACCTGCAATTTAGCGCTCGTCTCAGTGCCCGGGGCATCACGTCGGTAAGACCGACCACTCTGCCCCGTTTTCCAGCCACCGCATTGGGGGTTGTTTCACATCTGGAGGGTGCACCGGCTTTGCCCGATGGGACTCCCGTGGCCCAGTTTCATGTGAGAGGCGAGGCGGGCTGGCAGCGAACGTTCGAACTGGTGGCCGGGCGCGATACCAGTGAGGGTCACTATCACTCCGGCGTGGCGCACAGTCAGGCACGCGTCGGGCACACTTGGCGGGATGATCCTGCTGGCAAGGACTACATTGCCTTGATCCAATTTGGGGAACCGCACTATTTGAAGGATCTGACAGTTGAAGCAGCGTTGCCAGAGGGGGAATTTGTGCTGCGCGGACTGAGCCTGGTGGACACGCGCACGCGCACCGGTCAGCAGCTCACGCTCTCTACAGAGGGGCATTATCGCCTGGTACACTCAGGCGATGTGAAGATCTATGAAAACCTGGATGTCCTACCGCGTGTCGTGGTGGTACATCAGGCGGAGACGATCCCCAATGTGGAACAGATGCTTGCCCGCATGCGGGAACCCGCATTCAACCCAGCTCAATTGGTGCTGCTGAGCGAGGGAGAGCCGATCAACGCGACAGGTAAGGGTACGGCAAAGCTCACTCGCTACGAGCCGGAAGAAATTTCCGTGGTTGTTTCCAGCGATGCGCCGGGTTATCTGGTGCTGTTTGACACCTTCTACCCGGGCTGGGAGGCAACCGTGGACGGCCAGCTATCTCCCATCCTGCGCGCGAATCTGATGTTTCGCGCTGTACCCGTGATGCCCGGCGAGCATCTGGTGGAGTTTCGTTATCGCCCGGCCACGCTCCGCGTCGGCTCGTGGATCAGCCTGGGGGCCTGGGCGGTTTGGCTGAGCCTGTTGATATGGGTGACAGCACAAAGTCGGAAGAGCAAAGGCAGAGCATCACGGACAAGAAGTTAGCAACCGGACGAAACTGCTCAGTCCAACTGACCTGTCACAATGAGCACAGAATCGCCCTCCAATGGCTTCCCGTCCGGTGCAAAAGCTGGCAGGCGTTGACCGGTGGCCGCATTGTATAACCCTAACCGCAGGGCATAAGCCTGGGGCACCAGACGGCCGTCTTGCACAATCTCATGCGGACGCCAGCTGGTGGTTGGATAGTGATTATTCAATGGTGGACTATCCGCCTGCCCCACTAGAGAGCCCCTCGCGTCAAGCGCATGCACGAACACGGTGTAGGATTCAGCGAGCGGCTGAGGTGATCGCCAGTAAAGCGTCAGGCGCATGCTGCGCGCCCACGGAGAGTCCTCCATGGCACTCAAGGGTTCATCCAGCTTGTAGGCCAGAAGACGCACCGGAACCCCCTCTGCGTCGAACGTGTGGCCGAGCGGCACCGGTGCACGCATGCGCCAGAAAGGATCGAGGATCTGCTCGGGGGCCTCGATCAGGGCATCCCCATAGGGATTAATCAGATACAGGGTGTCAGAACCGAAGTCGCCCAGCAGCATCAAGGTGGTGTTGCGCTCCGCGACATAGCGCTCTGCAGTCCGCCAGCGTGAGTGGTCGAAGGGAGCTTCGGCAGAGTGCACGATCAGATAGCGCACACCAAGCTGCCCCAGATCACGCAAGGCGGCTAACGTCTCTGCAGCCGGAAAAGAGGCGAGACGCCTCCCCAGCTCCATCTGGCGCGCGGGAGTGAAGCCACTGTAGCCATTGACCAGCTCCCACCACCCCAGAGAGCTGGCCAGCATGCGCCTCGCCTCAGGATATTCCGGTGCCGGCGCAACATACATCGGCAGTTCGAGCACGGCGCCACGAGCTCCCTCCTCCGCATCCAGGATAAGACGTCTGAGCGCTCCATAGACAGGGGAGATTTCCTCTATCCTGCCGACGTGTGCCAACGGTAGGGGGACCGCAAACGACTCTGCATACATCGCTATGGCGATGAACACCAGCAACCCGTGGCGCAACAGGTAACCGATCAATGCACTCCGCCTGCCAGAATACGATGGCTGGGGGATCTGCACAACGGAGTCCGGCGGAGCGCTCTGCGGAGAAGACAGTGAGCGCGTTGTGCGTCCTTGCAGCCATGTAAGCCCATAGCTGATCAAGCCTGCTAAAGCAAACGTCACGACGATCATCCAGCGCGCCGGTGCCCTTATCACGCGCAACGAGGGGAACAGATGCACCAGCTCGCGGTAGATCCCCTCTATGGTCAGGAGGAATGCAACCCCGAGGATCACCATCAGTGCCACCGCACGCCAATATGCAGTCAACCTCCCCTTCTTCGTGGTGAGGTCATATACCAGCAACCCCACAGACACCAACATCAGAAGCACAATCATCAGCCCGGGGTACAGCATGTGCTCTTCGGTGAAGCTGGGGCGCTCCCGAAACTGCCCGCTTACAGGTCCAGCTAGGCGTAACCATGGTGCCGCGGCCAGAAAATCACTGAAGCGAGCTCCTAGGAGGCTCACCACTTCCACCGGTCGCGTCGCTTCGAGGTGGGGTAACACGTCCAAATAGGGCAACGCCGCAGGAACTACCATAAGAGTTGCGACAACACCACACAGCAGCAACCATAGCAGAGCACTTCGTATCCTTTGCCACCCGTGCCATGCGGCCCACACCACCAGATAGAGGGCCAACAGCGAGGCCGTAAAAACAGCCAGATACCAGCTGGAGAGCGCTTGCAGCACGATGAACAAAACAAATGGTGTTGCCGCTTTCCATGTTTCTGCTCTGCTCTGATGGGTGGGGACAACCTCCTGGCCACGTCGTCCAACTCGGACGAGGAGCTGCTCGAGTGCAAGCACACTCAAGGGCAACCACTGTACTGTCAACAACTGGAGATGTGAGATGGACGCCAGCCGATAGGGTGCGAAAGCATATGCCAGACCAGCAATGAACGCCACCATCCGCCGGCCCGTCCAACGCAGACAGAGCAGGTACATGCCCAGGCCGGACAATCCAAAGCTCAACAACAGTGCAACGTTGTAAGCAAGCAATGGCTGACCACTGACGATCTGCAGCGGCATCACCATAAGTGCTGTTGCGAGCAAATGCTCCGAGTAGGCCAGCGTATTCGGCAGAGGGAAGAAGATGTTTGCGTCGAACAGGCGCTGCGGCTTGCTGAGCAAGGCGTGGGCATCCCACGCCAGCGTCCACGCATTAAGCAGGGGATCACCGATGTCGCTGGGGACAGCCGTGGTCATATGCAACCACAATGGAGAGGTGGTGCCGAGGGCAAGCAGCAGGAAGAGCACCAAGACCCCAGCAACGTGTCTGGAAAACCTAATCCTTGGCATATGACACACGGATCACGACGGCATCATCTGGCACCGGCTGCCCCTCCCGATCTGTGACACTCAGCCGCTGCATACGTGTTGGCTCGTAAAGACCCACCGCCAGCGTGTGGGCATGGGTTGGCAACGTGAAGGTGTGCATATCGGCAATGATCTGGCCCGGCAACCACGCCTCGGTCGGGTACAACCCACCCATGGGAGGCGAGTCTGCCTGGGCGATCATTTGGTTCCGGGCGTCGCGCATGTGAATAAACACTGTGTAGCGCTCCGTTTGTCTGGACTCAGCTCGCCAGTAGAGCGTCAGACGTGCCAGTGTCGCTGTCTCCTCCAGGTGATAGCCAAGCAGCTGGATGGTTGATCCCATTCGATAATCCAACCGCTCCGGTATCATCTCCTCAGTGAGCGGATCAGCAGGCAACAGCCAGACGTGGGCCAGTGTGAACTCCGTGCAACGACACTCCGCCACTTCCAGTCGTTTCCCAGTCTCTCGGTCGTAGAGGCCGGCCTGGAGTACATAACGCACCGGCGGAGCGTCTTGCGGCAACATCAGACTCATCGGATTGCGCACATACATAGTAGCAGGCCATGCAGAGCTGGGAATGTCCTCGGGATGGATCTCGTCGCTGCCGGCATATGTATGCTGATCCAACCCGTTCAGGTGCAGGAACACGCTGTAATCGCGATCGAGTGGTCGCACCGCCTGCCAATACAGAACAGCTGTCAACCGCTGGCCAGCCTGCGCCTGGATTTCTGGAAGCCCATCCGCGGGCGATGTGGTGCAGCGCAATGGGCTCCACCATTGGGTGCATGAGGGCAGGTCGTAGCCCAGCAGTTGCACTTGGTCGGCGAAGGTGGCGCGGCGAGCATACTGCACCCCCATCGCGGTACCTGGCGGCGAGGCGAACCGCAACCAGCTCTCAAGTGGGCGAGTCACGAGCAAGGCGATCAGGAGAAGCAACGAGGCATACAAGGCCTCGCGGACAGGGTAACTCTGGCCGATAGATCGAAGGGTCCCATCTCCTCTCGGAACAGGCGTGCAACCCTTCCCCGAACGACGAAGCAGGACTGTCCCAGCAACTCCTGCATAGACGATCAACGCAAGCGCAGAAACCCATGCGCTGATCTTGCGCAGCGGGGTATCCTCCAATCGCAATGCCACGTCATAGGTGCCAGCAGGCATGGGCGCGCGTATCAGCCCGTCCGGTCTGGTGATTTCTACGTCGGAGACCGGCTGCCATGTCGCGTCGGACTCTCGTTTGATCCAAACCTGCCAGCCCGGCCAGTACAGCACGCGAAAAGTGGCCGTGAAGCTCGTTGGGCTGCTGACGTGCAAGAGGATCTGATGAGCCGTGACCTGCAACGTGCGAGCGGTGGCGTGCGGGGGCAGCGCGCTCAGCTCGAGACGCGAAGCGCGTTCTCCCCCTGTTTGTGGTTCGTCCAACACCTCTGGCGAGGGATAACGATCCACCCAGCGCGGCAGGAACTCACCAGTGCTGGTGGTGCCGATTGCCTTGGACTGTCTTTCATAGGCCATCACATCGCGTGGAGTGGGCGTGCCCCACACGATGAACTGAGCAGGGAACAGGTAGAAGAGGTGGAAGCTGAGAGTTAGCGCCAGTCCACCTGCCAAGGCCAGCTGCCCCAATCGCTGCGAGCGAGCAGAGACGACGGACAGCTGCTCGCACCAGCGCACCCATCCACCAGCCAAGACCGCAGCACACAGGACAGCCGGCCCCAGCATACGCCACGGAAACTCAGCGAGCTCGAGCAGAGGAGCAAATTCCCACAGCGCCTGCGATTCTGGGAGCATCAGAAACCCATACAGCAACAGTGCGGCGCCAAAGAACAGGAGATGACCGAGCATATGGCGGTCGGTATGGCATGTCGGCGCAGAGGCGCCGCTCCCGCCGCGGCATGTGACATTCTTGGCCAAGCGCCACAGTAAGCAGGCCAGCAAACCCAGCAGCACCACGCTGACCAGCACAACTTGAGGCACCCCCAGACTGAGAGGAAAGTAGGGGTTGATAGCCGCCTGGTCGAGCGGCCGGGGCAGTGCTAAGAGTTCATCCAGGCTGATGAAGTTGCGCCGGAAATCGAAGAAACCGGTGGTGATGCCTGCCAGGCGGATGTATCCACGCTCGCCGAAGGCGGGCAGCCAGAAAAACGCGGATAATCCCAGACCCAAGGCGCCTGCCAGGATGAAACGTCTTGCCGCGACAGCGCGTTCGAGCATACCCGGCGCACCGAAGGCCAGCAGGTAGACCAGGTAGCCTGCCAACAGCGGAGCAAACAGCATGAAGCTGATGTTGTGGCTCAGCAACAGAGCAGCCAGCGACAGCGCTGCCAGAAGAGGACCTCGCAGCGACCTGTCAGTAGCAGTGCGGTAGAACGCCCACAAGATGAGAGGGTAGAAGGCCAGCCCGCAGAACTGGCCATAGTTGCCCTGGATGTAGGCTTCGCGCAGACGGTAAGGGGTGTACAAATACAGTGCCGCGGCCAGTACTCCGGCACGCGGACCAAACAGATCCCGGACCAAAAGGTAGCCGCCTACGCTGTAGAGCACCATCATCACGATCAAGGTGCCCTTCATCGCCTCATCCAGAGGCAATCCCCCCGCGTGTAGCAGCTGGGTCACCTGGTACAAGAGCGGTGGCGCATAATGGAAGAGGGGTGCGCCATATCCATAAGCGAGATCAGGCGCCCAACGCGGATACAGAATGCCATCTTGCCAAGCCTGGTTGAGCTCGGCCTGGCGCATCAAGTGGGCAACTCCATCCGCCGTGTTCGGAAGGCCTGCGTGTGTGAGCAGGGGCAGGATGGCAAACAGTGCCAGCACAAGGCAGACCAACAGTCCTGCATCGATGCCACAGATCATACTGCCCGCGGTCGACGCAGAACGCGTTTGCTCTCGTGAGCGCGTGTAGCTGGAAGAATCACCTTCAGCGGTCGGCAACATTGCTTCGCATTCTAACCGTTGCGCAAGGGGAGTCAAGGTCTACAGGACGGTCGAGACTGGGATGTGTGTCAAGTCAAACGATAGTGTTACCGAAGACATCGCCCCTTGGTTAACACTTTAGGTGAACGAAGGGAGGCCCAATTCATTCTCCAACGCCTCATTCCACCCATCCAGCGCCCGTCGGCCGCCTCAGCCGCTTCCATTACAATATCGAATGTGATATAATAGGAAGTAGAACA
>OGCI01000238.1_pt1 | contig 71170 bp, 50 predicted proteins | sample 1570021 | NCBI WGS metagenome assembly OGCI01 (sample SAMN06264664, study PRJEB24512) | hot springs metagenome | isolation source: Hot spring water | place: South Africa: Tshipise | collected 2015-06-21
GCGGTTCGACAGGCTCACCGCAGGCGGTTCGACAGGCTCACCGCAGGTGGGGAAACCCGGTTTCCCCGTATGTTCACCTCAGGATACTCGAAACATCCTTCGCAGGCGATGCCACCAGCGGGCGGGGTTGATCCGCACGGGGATCGTCACGGTCAGGGGCAGCGCGCCGGCCGCCAGGTGCAGGGCAATCTCGTGGGGGCCGTGCAGCCCCGCCGGGGGCAGCAGGTGCAAGGCGATGCGGCTGGTGGCTCGCGGCTCGAGGGCGGCAGGCGCAGTGGTCACGTCAACCCAGGGTGTGCGGCTCTGGCAGATGAGGGACACCGCGGGCGCGGCGAGGTTGTCGATCTCGATCAGGGCGTGGGCTGGCTCGCCGGCGACGAGCGGGCGCGCCGCGGCCTCTTCCAGGCCGCGCACTTCGAGGATGGGGAAGCGCTCGGGCGCCAGGGTGTGGAGGAGGCGACCCACCAGCAGGCGCCGCCGCAGCGCATCCGGGGCGCGCGAGAGGGCATTTTCGATCTCGCGGGCCAGATCGCGCCGCCGGCAGGCCCGCAGCCAGCGCGCAAGGGCGCCCTGTGCCAGAAGCGCCTCCAGCCCCGGCACCAGGTCGGGATGGCGCAGGTCCAGATCTTCCAGGCTCGCCGCGTGGCGGCCAGCCACCGGCACCCCCGCCCGGGCCTGCGCCTCCCAGGGAATGCTCCAGCGATGCTGCCCACAGCGGAGGTGCAGCGCGCCGGAGCGCGGGCCGGCCTTGCCTGCCGCCACCACCTCCAGGCGCACCTGCGCCCCTGCCTCGATCACCCCGCCGGCCCGCCGCTGCGCCCTGCCAGCCACGAGCACCCGCACCTCAGCATCGGCTTGCGCCGGGCACTCCAGCTCCCAGGATAGTGGCGTCAGCGCGGCATTGTGCAGCGTCAGGCCCCGCGGCTGGCTCCAGATGCGCCAGGAACGCAGCGGAATGGCCCCCAGGTCCAGATGGTTGGGCGTAACGTGCAGCAAGCCGCTGCCCTCGGGGGGCGCGAGCGCGGTGAGCAGCAGGTCGAGCTGCGGAGTACGGGGCGGCTTCGAGAGCCGGGCCAGGCGCAACCGGTAGCGCAGCGCGCCCAGCCCATCGTCGGGATGGGTCGCGAACCAGCGTTCCAGACTACCGTCTGCCACTGCCCCGGCGAGGGCCTGGGGAGCATGTCGCAGCGCCGCCTCCAGATCGCGCCGATCACTCAGTTCCAGGCCCGCGCCGAGGAACAGCCGTCGTGGGGGCAGGGGCGCGCCCAGCCGCGAGCGGAGAACTGCCGCCGTGGGGCAACGCTCGGTCAAATCGAAGGCCAGAGCCGAACGCAGGCCGCTGGAGAGCAGCGGCGCGACCCGCTCGAGCTGCTCAAGGTCGAATTGCAGCGGCGCCGTCGCCGGATCATGGCCGGTGAGCAATTCGTAGCAGGTTACAGCGAGGGCAAAGACATCGGCCCGCTCGTCGAAACTGCGCCCGCCGAGCTGTTCGGGAGGCGCGTAGCCAGGCGTGCCGTGGCGCGGGCGCGGCGCCCGCGGCGGGCGCCGGGTGAGCGTGTGCGCCGCCCCCAGGTCAATCAGCGCCAGGCTGCCATCGGGGCGCTGCACCAGATTGGCTGGCTTCAGATCGCCCACCACCACCGGCGGCTCGCGAGTGTGCAGGTAGGTCAGCACATCGCATAGATTGGCCGCCCAGAGCTGCACCTGGCGCCAGGGCCAGGGCCCCTGGCGCGCCAGGGCGCTGAGGGGCTGGCCGGCAACCAGTTCACGCGCAAGCCAGACGCGCTGCGGCCCGCGCTCCAGGCCGTACAGGCGCGGCAGGGCCGCGTGGTCCAGCCGCCGCAGCAGGCCAGCCTCGCGGCGCAACACCTCCTCGGCCTCGCGACGCGCGCTGGCCTCCAGATCCTGCCGGGCAATCTTCACCGCTACCGGTGCGCCACCGCGACGCAGATCGACCGCCTGAAAGACCACGGCCTGGCCGCCCTGACCGATCAGCGCCTCGAGCCGGAAGCGTTCCCCCAGCACCGTACCAGCGGTCGGTTCGTGCTGCTCCAGGCGAATGGTTTGGTGAACGTGGGCCATCGCCGCTTTCCCTGCCCGTAGATACGTATTCACATTTGGGGTAAGGCGTCACCCCGCGTGCGCGGGCGTCCCGCCCGCAATGGCCTGGATGCGGGCAAGATGCCCGCGCCCCCGGGAGAAGTGTGAACACGTACGCGTGGGGAAACCCGGTTTCCCCATCAGACGCGGGCGCCTTGCGCGAACGATTGTGCCACAGAGCGCCTCCCGGCGCAAGCGTCAGGGGGGTATGGGTTCCCCCTTCTCCTGGGAGCGCAGGCAGGTCGTCCTCAAACGCTGACCGGGGCGGGAACCCTCGCGCCCGGGCTGACGCCGACCCTCCGGCGCTTGAGTGTACCTGGCGCCGATATAATAACGGCGTGTCCGGCACCTCTCACCCGTGCGAGCGCGCGGCAGAGTCGCCCGCGCCGCCCCTCTCGTGCTCTTCTGAGGATGAGAGGCAGAAGAGGAGACCCATGCTTACACCTGGCGACGTCAAGCGCGCCTTACAACATTATGACCTCGGAACGGTCCGCTCAGTGCGTCCAGCATCGCATGGCGTGGTCAACGAAACCGCATTCGTGGAAACGAGCAGCGGGCGCTACGTGGTGCGTCGCAACCAGCGGGCCACGGGGTGGGGCAGGCTCGAACTGCGGCACCAGTTGCTGAACTGGCTGCGCCTTCGGGCCTTTCCCAGCCCGCGCCTGATCCCCGCGCGCAATGGCGACAACGCCGTTGAAGTAGACGGCCGCGTCTTCGAGGTCTTCACCTTTATTGACGGCGACGAGTTCAATATCGACCGCCCGGCGCACATCAGCGGCACGGGCAGCATCCTCGCCCGCTACCACCGCACTGTCGAAGACTTCCCCTACCTGCCGCCGCCCGAAGCGCCACGCTATAATCCCGGTTCGCTCCTCGGCCTGATCGAACGCCTGATGCAGCGCGACCTGATGGGCGAACTCTCCGAACCCCTGAACTGGTACGACCGCCGCGCTGCCCATCTGCGCGCGGTGCTGCCCACCGAGGCCTACAGCGCGCTGCCACACGTGCTCATTCACGGCGATATGCACCGTGATAATGTCATCTTCCGCGGCGACACTGTGGCCGCCCTGATCGACTTCGACCAGGTGACGGTAGATGCTCGCATCGTTGACCTGGCCGACGCCCTGGTGGATTTTACCGTCGGCGCCACTCCGCCCGACTGGTTCCCCTGGGGCGTGTACGCCGGCCCGCTCGACCAGCAGCGCGCTGCGTTGCTGCTGGAAGGCTATCATACCATCGCGCCGCTAACCAGCGCTGAGTGCAAGGCCCTGCCCGTGCTCGTCGAAGTGATCTGGCTCCAGGGCAACCTGCGCCGGGTGCTCGGCACCGCCGACGCCGAACCCGACTACCACCTCGAAGTGCTTCAGCAAGGTCGCCGGCTGTCCCTGTGGCTCCAGGAGCATCCCGACGTCCTTGCGGTCGAGGGGCAAGCCTGATGTGAACATAGCCCGCCCACGGGAGGCTTTGGGAGGGCGCAGTCCTCCCAGGAAACAACCCGCGCGCGGGGAGGGTTTGGGAGGGCACAGCTCTCCCAGGAAACAACCCGCCCGCGGGAGGGTTTGGGAGGGCACAGCCCTCCCAGGAAACAACCCGCCCGCGGGGAGGGTTTGGGAGGGCGCAGCCCTCCCAGGAAACAACCCGCCCGCGGGGAGGGTTTGGGAGGGCGCAGCCCTCCCGGAAACGTCTTTTACCTCTCCCGTCAACGAGGAGCAGTACCTATGTCAGAACGACACGAATATACCGACGAAGAATGGGCAACCCTCATTGGCGCGCCCATCGCTGTGATCGCCGCCGTGATCGGCGCCAGTCCCAGCGGGCCGATTGGCATTTCGCAGGAGGTGGCCGCGGCGGTGCGCGCCTTCGAGGACGCCGCCGAAACCCGTCGCTCTAACCCACTCATTGCCTCAATGCTGATTACCCTCCGCGATCGCTTCAACGCCTATATCGGCAAAAGCCCCGACGATCCTGCCGTAGCGCAGGTTGACATCTTTGCCCTGGGCCGCGACCCCGCTCGCGCCGTGGCCGGCATCGGCGAGGCCGGCGCCCTGCTGGCGCGCAAGGCCCCCCCCGACGTGGCCGCGGAGGTGCGCGAATGGCTGGTTGACCTCAGCAACCAGGTGGCCCACGCCGCCGTCGAGGGCGGGTTCATGGGCATGGGCGGCGAACGAGTCAACGAACGCGAACGGAATATCCTCGCCGAGATCGCTACCGCCCTGGGCGCCGAAGCATAATCGCTGTTTATGCGGCGAAGCTGCATAAAGACGAGATGAAAACAGGTTTGTTATGTACACCCTCCCGGTGGGGAGGGCTTGCCACCCCCGCAGGCAGGGGGGTGGGGAAACCCGGTTTTCCCTGATATTCATACCAGCCGCAAGGGTGTCTGGTACAATACAAGGGTCATATCAAATCCGCCAGGTTCGTGTGCCTGAATGGGCAGGCTCTAAAGAGCCGCAGGCCCCTCCAGCGGGCAGCCCTGCGCACGCCCCACCAGGGTTTGATCCATTCCTGCACAGCGAAAGCGAGCACGTCCATGACCCTGACCCACGGCTTCGAATTGCTGCGCGACGAGTACATCGCCGAGTTGAACACCCGCGCCCGGCTGTACCGTCACGCGAAAACCGGCGCCCAGCTCCTCTCCCTTGAAAATGACGATGAGAATAAGAGCTTTGGCATCACCTTTCGCACCCCACCCGCCGACAGCACCGGCATCGCCCATATCCTCGAACACTGCGTGCTCTGCGGCTCGCGGAAGTACCCGGTCAAAAAACCCTTCTTTGAACTGGTTAAAAGCTCGGTCAAAACCTTCCTCAATGCCATGACCTACCCGGACAAGACCGTCTACCCGGTCGCGTCCACCAATACGACCGACTTCTACAATCTGGTTGATGTGTACCTCGACGCGGTATTCTTTCCCCGTCTGACGCCCGAGGTGTTGAAACAGGAGGGTTGGCGGTACGAGTTGCCCCGGAAAGACGCGCCGCTGGTCTTTCAAGGGGTGGTGTACAACGAGATGAAGGGCGTCTATTCATCGCCCGATAGCCTGCTCTACCGGTACAGCCAGCAAGCCCTCTTCCCCGACACCACCTACGGCGTCTCATCCGGCGGCGATCCGCAGTTCATTCCTGACCTTACCTACGAGCAATTCAAACGCTTCCACGAGACTCTCTACCACCCCTCCAACGCGCGCATCTTCTTTTACGGCGATGATGACCCGCAGCGCCGCCTGCAGGTGGTTGAAGCCTACCTGAGCCAGTTCGAGCCACTGGAGAGCCCCTCGCAGATCGCCCTGCAGCCACGCTTCGCGGCCCCCCGGGTGGTCGAACAGACCTATGCCGCTCCGAGTGAAGAGAGCGGCAAGAAGGGCATGGTCACCGTAAGCTGGATGCTCGACGCGGAGAGCGATATGACCCGCGTGCTGGCCCTCGATGTGCTGAGTTACATCCTGGTCGGCACCGCCGCAGCCCCGCTCTACAAGGCGCTGATGGACTCGCGCCTGGGCGAGAGCCTTACCGGCAGCGGGTACAACGACGGTCTGCGTCAGCACACCTTCTCAGTGGGCCTGAAGGGGATTGACCCCGCCGATGCGCCAAAGGTCGAGGACCTGGTGCTCCACACGCTCGAGCGCCTGGCGAGTGAGGGTATTGACCCGGAGCAGGTAGCTGCGGCGCTGAACACGGTCGAGTTTGCGCTCCGCGAGAACAACACGGGCGCCTTTCCTCGCGGCCTGAGCCTGATGCTCCGCGCCCTGCACACCTGGCTCTACGACGGCGACCCTCTTGCGGCGCTGCGCTTCGAGGCGCCCCTGGAGGCGGTCAAAAGCGCCGTGGCCCGAGGCGAGCCGATCTTCGAGCGCCTGATCCGCGAAACGCTGCTCGACAATCCCCACCGCGTGCGAGTGGTGCTGCGCCCCGACCCCAGCCGGGCCGAGCGCGACGCCGCCGCGGAGCGCGCCCGTCTCGACGCCGCCCGCGCCGCGATGAGCGAGGCCGATCTCGAACGCCTGGTGGTTGAGACCGCCGAGCTGCGCCGGCTCCAGGAGGAGCCAGACCGCCCCGAGGACCTGGCCCGCATCCCCACCCTCACCATCGCCGACCTCGACCGCCACGGCAAGACCATTCCCACCAGTGAACTCAATGTGGGCGGCGCGCCGCTGCTCTTCCACGACCTCTTTACCAATGGCGTGGTGTACCTGGACCTGGCCTTCGACCTGCGAGCGCTGCCGCCCGAGTTGCTGCCCTTCGTGCCCCTCTTTGCCCGCGCCCTTACCGAAATGGGCACGACCAGGGAGGACTTCGTGCGCCTGGTGCAACGCATCGGCCGCGAGACAGGCGGCATTGGCGCCTCGGCCATCACCGCCACCCATGTGATCACCGGTGAGCCGGTGGGCCGCCTGCTGGTGCGCGGCAAGAGCACTCTGGCCCGGACTGGCGCCATGCTGGCGATCATCCGCGATATCCTGCTCGAAGTGCGCCTGGACGAGCAGGAGCGCTTCCGCCAGATTGTTACTCGCGCCAGGGCCGGGCGCGAGTCATCGCTGGCGCCCAGCGGCAACGCCTACGCCCGCAAGCGCCTGGCGGCGCGCTTCGACGCTGCCGAGTGGGCCGACGAACAGATGAGCGGTATCAGCGGGCTGTTCTTCGTGCGCGAGCTGGAGCGCCGCATCGCCAGCGATTGGCCCGGCGTCCTGACCCAGCTCGAGGCGGTGCGCCGCCACCTGGTCAACCGCGCGGCCCTGGTCGCCAATGTGACGGTCGATCGGCAGACCTTCAACACCATCGAGCCGGCCCTCGAGGACTTTATTGCCGAGCTGCCCGCCGCGCCCTACACGCCGGCCCCCTGGCGCGTGGCCGAGGCCGGACCACACGAGGGCCTGATTATCCCCGCTCAGGTCAACTACGTCGCCAAGGGCGCCAACCTGAAGGCCCTGGGCATCACCGTCGGCGGGGCGGCCAGCGCCATAACGCGCTTCCTCTATAACGCGTACCTGCTCGAAAAGATCCGCGTCCAGGGCGGCGCCTATGGCGCCGGCAGCAGTTATGACCGCAGCACCGGTATCTTCGCCTGGACGTCGTACCGCGATCCCCACCTGCTGCGCACGCTGGACGTGTACGATGGCACAGCAGCCTTCCTGCGGAGCGTGGAACTGGATCGCCTGGCGGTCGAACGCAGCATCATCGGCACCATCGGCGACCTGGACGCCTACCAGTTGCCCGACGCGCGGGGCTACACCGCCATGGTGCGCCACCTGACCGGGGTCAGCGATGCCTACCGTCAGAGCATCCGCGAGCAGATCCTCGACGCGACCGCCGCCGACTTCCGCGCCTTCGCCGACGCGGCCGAGGCTGCCAGCGCCCACGGCGCCATCGCCGTCCTGGGTTCGGCGGAGGCGATCGAGGCCGCCAACCGCGAGCGCCCGGGGTTGCTGCAACCGGTGCAGGTGTTGTAGGGGCGGAACATCCGTGGCCAGGGGCGCGAGGAACCTCGGGCGCCCCACTACACCCTTGGGGGTGGGGGAACCCGGTTCCCCCATGTCCCAACCGCTATTGGGAGCGGCTGGCGCCCCAGCCTGCAGGGGCGCGGTTCGACAAGCTCACCACAGGTGGGGAAACCCGGTTTCCCCGATGTTCACCTCAGCCGTCCATGCGGCTGCGCCGCACAACGACAAAATGGGTTTTTCTTGGGAGGGCGTAGAGGCGCGGCGCTGCCGCGCCTCTACGCCCAAACCCTCCCGCGCGGCCTATTTTCACATCAGGAGTAGCGCGCCTTGGCCCGTCAACGCGACCATTCTCACCCAACCGACATATTCGGGCTGCCTGAAGGACTGCTCGCCGCGATTGTCGCCGCGCTGCTCCTCATCATAGTCTTCGCGCTGCACGTTTTTGCCACCCCTATGCCGCCTCCCGAGCGCTGGGCCAGCCTGACTGCCTTCAGCTTCCTGGCCCTGGGGTTAACCCTGCCCGGCTGCGCCGCGCTGTACGACGGGCTGGGCCGCGTGGTGCGTCGCGACCGGCGTGCCCTGGCCGCGCTGCTGGCAGTGGCGCCAACCCTCTACGCAGCCTACGCGTTTGCGGTGCGCGAATTGAATGGCATGGGGTTGCTCTCGGCGATCCTCTTCACCGTCGTGCCGGCCCTGGCCTCTGGCCTGGCCCGCGACCGTCGTCAACCCACCCTTGCCGACGCTGTGGCTCTGGCCTACCTCGGCCTGGCCCTGGGCCTGCGCCTGGTTCCGCACCTCACCCTGCCGCAACAGGGCGGGCTGGTGGGCTTCTTCGGGTTGACCATGGCACCGCTGCTCCTGATCCTCTTCGCGGCGCGGGGCTGGCCTGGCCCGGGCTTCACCTGGCACCTCAGCGGGCGCGAATTGCGTGATGCTCTGGTCGCGGGCCTGCTGGCAGCCCTTGTGGCCCTCGGCGCCAGCGCCCTTATGAACGCGACCCGGCCTGCGGGTGCCCTGCCCTCGGCCGGTACATTCATTATGTCAATCATTACCAGCTACTTCTTCGTGGCCTTGCCCGCCGAGGTGCTGTTGCGCGGCGGCGTGCAGAACGGTCTGGCTCGGGCCCTGGCCGGGCGCGCCGGCCCCCGCGCGCCCTGGATAGCCCTCGCCGCGACGACGGCTCTTTCGGCGCTCGCCGGCATCGCGCCGGGCGGATGGCCGCTGGGACCGGTCGCCGGAGGCATCGCCGGCCTTGCCGCCGGCTGGAGCTACCTGCGCACCGGCAAGCTCACCGCCGCAGCCCTCGCCAGCGGGCTGGTGGTGCTGGGGACGAGTCTGCTGTGAACAGGGGAAACCGGGCAATCCCACACCCCACCTCGAGACAATGGTCGGAGTCCACCTGTAATGAGTGATACCAATTTCACTTGAACTCTCCGCAAGCAGCGTTGCGTCAAAGCGCACCTGGACGCCTTGCGCGACAATCTGCAATCCAAAATCTACAATCTGAAATGGTATGAGAAGGAGAACCTGCATGACCGCCCCGACCGCGGCCGCGCCACCGATTGATGATCGCCGCGAACTCTTTGGCTGGTATTTCTACGACTGGGCCAACTCGGCCTTTTCAACCACCGTTGTCACCGTCTTTCTCGGGCCGTTTCTCACCTCCATCACCGAGGCCGCCGCCGACGAGCGCGGTCTGGTCTACCCCCTCGGCATCCCCGTCGCTGCTGGCGCGTTCTTCCCCTACATGGTCTCGCTCTCGGTCCTGCTCCAGGTCTTCTTTCTGCCAATCCTGGGCGCCATCGCCGACTATTCTCACGCCAAGAAGGGCATGCTCGCGACCTTCGCCTACATCGGGGCAGTTGCGACATTGTTGATGTACTTCCTGGACGGCAACCGCTACTTCCTCGGCGGGCTGCTGTTCCTTATCGCCAATCTCTCCTTCGGCGCGTCCATCGTTTTTTACAACGCCTTCCTGCCCGAAATCTCCAGCCCCGACCGGCGCGACGCGGTCTCGTCGCGCGGCTGGGCCATGGGCTACCTGGGCGGCGGCCTGCTCTTGCTTGCCAATCTGATCCTGTTCAGCAACCGTGAGGCCCTGGGCCTGCCGACCAACCTGGCCGTGCGTATCAGTCTGACCTCGGCAGGGCTGTGGTGGGCGATCTTTACCATCATTCCTCTGCTCACCCTGCGTCGCCGGGAGCCATTGAAGCGTCTTCCGCCGGGCGAGCATTACCTGACCGTCGGCTTCAAACAACTGGCGCACACCTTCAGCCAGATGCGCCACTACCCGCAGACACTGTTGTTCCTGGGGGCCTACCTGCTCTACAATGACGGCATCCAGGCTGTCATCGCCCTGGCCTCACAGTTCGGAGCGCAGGAACTGGGTCTGGATCAGGGCATTCTCATCCAGGCGATCTTGATGGTGCAGTTCGTGGCCTTCTTCGGAGCCCTGGCCTTTGGCTGGGTGGCACAGCGCATCGGCTCGAAGCGCGCCATTTTTCTGAGCCTGGTCATCTGGGGCGGGGCGGTGGTGTACGGCTACTTTATGCCGGCAGGCGTGCCCGCGCAATTCTTCCTGCTAGCCGGGGTGATCGCCGTGGTGCTGGGCGGCAGCCAGGCCATCAGCCGCTCGGTCTTCTCACTGATGATCCCGAAGGGCCAGGAAGCCGAGTACTTTGGCATCTACGAGGTAAGCGAGCGAGGGACGAGCTGGCTGGCGCCCTTTCTCTTCGGGCTGGCCTACCAGTTCACCAGCAGCTACCGCATCGCGATCATCTCGCTGATCATTTTCTTTGTGGCCGGATTCGCCCTGCTGCTCTTTGTGGATGTGCGGCGGGCCGCCGAGGCGGCGGGCAATGTGGCCCCGGCGAACGCATAGGAGGGGTCAGGTGCGGTGAGGGTATGCGTGGCGCGGGGAACGCTGAAGCTTCCCCTTCTCCGTTCAGCGGCGCGGCGGGCGCCGCCGCTGCCCCCTGGCGCCACGCTCGACCATTGTCTGCCAGGCCGCATCAGGGTCAGGAGGACGGGCGAGGATCTGGTCGCTTACGCGGTGGGCCTGGGCATCGTTGAGTGAGGCCAGTTCCCGTTCGCGCTCCTCAACTTCAGGGTTCAACCGCGCATACTCTCGCCAGAGCCGCCAGAGCAGGGCAACCAGACCAACCAGCGCCAGCGCGGTCAGACCGAAGAGCAGGTAGAGCGTCATCGACGCCCCTCCTGGCGCTGCTTGAAGAAAATACCCGCAGCCTCGGTGCGGTTGCTCACGCCGAGTTTCTGATAAATATTCTGCAGGTGAAACTTGACCGTATTCTCGCTAACGTTGAGGCGCTGGGCGATCTGCGTATTGGTCAGCCCCTGGGCCACCAGCGAGAGCACTTCGGCCTCGCGCTCGGAGAGATCGGCGGCGGGGCCGGGACGCTGCCGGTGCTGGCGCAACCAGCGGCGGGCCGCCTGGGGAAAGACCAGTTGCCCCTGATAGACCTGGCGGATGCAGGCCACCGTCTGCTGAGGCGGCTCGGTCTTGAGGGCGAAGCCATCAGCTTCGGCTTCGAGGGCCGACTGGATGGTATCGCCATCGTAGAACGCCGAGAGCACCAGCACCTTGGCCGGCAGTCCTTCGGCGCGAATACGCTGCAAACACTCAATGCCGCTGACCGTGGGCATCTGCAAATCGAGCACCACCACATCGGGTCGCAACGCGCGCACCGCGTCAAGCACCTGGTCACCATCGTTGGCGGTGCCAACCACCTCAATATCGCCCTCGGCCTCGATCAGCGAGCGCAGCCCCTCCAGCACCAGAGCGTGATCATCGGCAAGAAAAACTCTAATCATTTCTCGCGTATGGCACATCAACCCGCACCCGGGTGCCCAGACCAGGGGTGCTCTCGATGCTAAAGCTCCCGCCCAGCAGGTGCACTCGCTCGCGCATCCCCTCCAGTCCGAAGTGACCGGCCAGGGGTTGCTGCATCACGGCGGCAACATCGAACCCGCAGCCATCATCGCATACCTGCATCACGATCCTGCGCCCATCACAGCTCAGGGTGACGCTATGGTGCCGGGCATGCCCGTGGCGCGCGGCGTTCGAGAGAGCCTCTTGCAAAATCCGGTACAGAGAGATTTTAACTGGTAGCGGCACTGTTGGCAACTCGCCAAGGATCTCCAGACTGACCGGGTTGCCGGTCAGTTCCTCGTGCTGGATCACCAGCCCTTCGAGGATGGAGACCAGGTCGCGGCGCTCGAACTCAGGGGGGCGAAATGCGCCCATAAAGTTGCGGATCTCGTTGAGCGCATTCTCCAGCAACCCGATACTGCGCCTGATCCGCAGCAGTTCATCGTTGAGCGCCGACTGCTGCGCCAGCCGCCGTTGTACCACGTATAACTGGGATAATGCGGCGAAAATATTCTGAACCGGACCATCGTGAATGTCGAGGATGATCCGGCCCACTTCGCGCTCAGCGATCTCAAGGAACCGCCCGGAGGCCTCTGTGTTCCCGTTGTCCGGTTGAGTGCTTGTCATGGCTGCGCCGCCTTTCCAGACATGTGGGCATATTATACACCCCGCCGGAATGCGACAACACAGGTCCCTGCGGTCCCTCAGAGTAATGATTTCTTAACTGACCTTCCACTTCCCGGTGCGAACATATGGGGACCCCGGGGTTCCCCACGGCCCCTCGCTGAGAGGAGGGTTTGGGAGGGCGCAGCCCTCCCAGGAGCATCTTTCCCGCTTCGGAAGAAGAAGGGGGCTGGAGGGTGAGGGCGCACGGCTGCTACGGTCCTCCTGCCGCGCTCCGGAAAACTCTACCCTTGAGAGCATCCCCACACCTCCAACCTCCCCTCAGCGCACCTCCACACCCAGGCGTCCGAGCAGCACCTTGTAGGGATCGGGATTATCGGGGTGCCACTCGAAACGCGCGCGCTCGAACCACTGCACGGTCAGCGCCCGCCCCTCGATGGTCTCGGTCTGCGCTTCGCTGAGAGGCAGGCCGAAGAGGGCGATGCTCTCCGCCAGGCTGTAACCGCGCCGCCCGTCAAACTCCAGACCTCGGGCGCGGTAGTAGCTCAGAAACGGCTCGCAGAGACTGAAACCGGTTTCGGCGAAGGAGAGGCAACCGGCAGGCGCGGCGCCGGCCCGGCCCGACTGGCGCCAATCGCGGCCCTGGCGCGCCAGCCCCTCGGCGCCGAGGCGCCCGAGCAGCACATCGTAGGGCCGCTGGTTCTGCGGGTGCAGCTCCAGGCGGTTACGCTCAAACTCCTGGGCCTGCACCTCGCGCCCCTCGATGCTCATGCTGCGCTGCGGGCCGATGGGCAGCCCGAAGACCGGCAGGCCCCCGTGCTCGCGCCAGTACTCCAGCATGCGCCCGCAGACCTGGTGGCCCGTTTCCGGGAAGGTCTGGCACTGCGCCGGAGCCGGTTGCGGCGGGGGCGCGGCCTGGCCCACCTCGCGGCGGAAGCGGTCGCTCAACTCGCGGGTCAGGCGCAGGTAGAGGTCGCCATACTGCTCACTCGGTTCGATGTGGCTGCCCTCGTAGAACTCGTTGAAGCTGGTCAGCACTACCGCCTGGGCATTGCGTTCGATGGCCGTCTGCCAGGTGCTCCGGTAGTACTCGCCGTTCTGGCGGTCGCGGGCGTGGCCGCCACGGATGCGCAGGTCGTCGTAGCCCGGCATCACCGTGGCCACAAAGGGCCGGTTCTGGCCGTTGGCGCGGTTCCACTGGTCGAGCCGGCTCGCATACGAGGCCATGGCCGCGCCGGGACGGCGCTCCCAACTGATGTCGAAGTAGTACAGCGCGTCGTAGACCTCCAGATAGCTGAAGGTGTCGGTGCCGCCAAACCAGAACTGCTCGCGCCCCGGATCGGCGCGGTTCCGCAACTCGCGCCATGCCCCAACCCCTCCCAGCGCGGGCGGGTTGAACCAGAACACCACCGGACGGCCCTGGTAGCGCAGGTAGTTCGGCTGGCCGAAAAAGTCGCGCTTCAGCACATCAATCGCCCGCGTCAGGCTCTCAACGCTCCGCAGGGCGCTCCATGCCGAATGGTCGGGGATGATCGCCACCTGGAGGTCGCGACCCCCTTCACGGGCCAGTTCGATTAAGCGGCGGCAGCGCTTGTTCAGTCGGTCCTCGTCGGGGCCATACCAGGTGCAGACCAGGGCATCAATGCCCGCGTCGTCGGCCTGCTGCACATGGCGGCGGATGGCCTCCTCGTCGCCGCCACTGTAACGCGGTGACGGCAGATCGCTCATCCGGCTGTACGACCAGTCTGATTGCTCCCACCACGGGTAGTAGAAGGCCATGATCGGCCGCTCAGTGGCCGCCCGCGCCGGAGCGACCGGGGGGATCATCAGGCCAGCCAGGATCACCAGGATCAGAAGTGGCCCGAGTCGTCGCAGGTGACGGTAATAAAGCATACTGCTCCTCCTGGGGAACGCGCCGGATCTGGCGTGGTATTCGCCTGAGCGGCGCGGCCCGTAGGTCTCGGCAGGCATGTTTCAGCCTGATCGGTCGTGGAGGTGTAGCGCGCAGGTGTTCACTCCTGGGGTAAGGCGTCACCCCGGGTGCGCGGGCGTCCCGCCCGCAATGGCCTGGATGCGGGTAAGATGCCCGCGTACCCCGGAGAAGTGTGAACACGTGCGTGCAGCGCTGCGGTGCCCCCCGCCCCCCACTCCAGTGAACCCGTTCCCATCCCGGGCATTCTACTCTCTTCGGTCTCCGCAGGCAGTAGCCCTTCGGTCCTGTTCGCAGGGGGTAGCCAGCCTGCTGCCCCCTGCCCATCGAGGCGCCAGGCGCCCCCATCACCGGTTGGGGGATGCGGCTGCTGGATTGGCGCGCCTCCCCGGAAGAGTCAAGCACACCATTCGCATTCGTTTATTCGTTTCCCATTCGTTGGCGTATTTCGTTTCCCCTGAGGTGAAAATATGGGGAAATCGGGTTTCCCCACCCCCCTCCCTGCGGGGAGGCGCCCGGTTCCCTCCCCCAGCGGGGGAGGGCCAGGGAGGGGGCGGCCCTCCCGAAGACGCCCTATGTTCATCGCGGCGTTGTGCGCCATGCGTATGACCGTCTAAGATGAAAACGGGTTTTTCTCAGGAGGGCGTAGAGGCGCGGCGCCGCCGCGCCTCTACGCCCAAACCCTCCCGCGCGCGGGCTATGTTCACGCTGGACGCCCATGCGCGGGGCGCACAACGCCAGCATGCAACCGTGGGAGGGCTAATACCAATTACCGTTGATGATACCGCATTGCTTGAAGCGGTTTTAGGCGTTATGCTGCCCAGCGTGGCAATCCACAATCCAAAATCCAAAATCTAAAATGGTATAACCCCCTCCCTGACCCTCCCCCGCTGGGGGAGGGAACCGGGCGCCTCCCCACCGGCAGGGGGTTGGGGCAACCCGGTTTCCCCGGTTCCCAACCGCTGGTGGGAGCGGCTGGCGCCCCACCGGCAGGGGGTTGGGGCAACCCGGTTTCCCCATATGTTCGCATCAGGGTGCGTTACCGCGGACCGCGCGCATACGCTACCGGCGCGCTGACCAGCGCCGATCTGCGGTATGATAGAATGAGCAATCGCCAGACAGACCAGCAGGAGACCCCCATGCTTACCGACCGCGCCCGTGAGACGCTCTACGCCTGGGTCGCCGCCGATAGCCTGCGCAAACACTGCGAGGCCGTGTCGGCCTGCATGGTCCACTTCGCCCGGCAGGGCGGCGCGGACGCCGACCTGTGGGGCGCCGTGGGCCTGCTCCACGATATGGACTTTGAGCGCTACCCTGATATGCCTGAGGAAACCCCCGCGGTGCATGCGCTGTCACACGCCCTTGTCGCCGGCGAACCGGTACCCGAAACGCTACCAGGGCACCCCTTCTATGGCGTGAAGTATCTGCGCGATAGCGGCTGGTCGCCTGAGGTGCTGCGGGCCATTCTCAGCCACGCCGATTACAGCGGCATTGCCCCCGAGTCACCCCTGGAGCGCACCCTGTACGCCGTGGATGAACTGAGCGGCTTCGTGACCGCCGTGGCCCTGGTGCGCCCGGACAGGTCCATCCACAGCGTTGAGGTCGCCTCAGTGAAGAAGAAGATGAAGGACAAGGCGTTTGCGGCCAAAGTGAGCCGCGAGGGTATTCGTCACGGCGCGGAGGTCATCGGTATGCCACTCGATGACCTGATCGCCGAAGTCATCGCTGCGTTGCGCGCCGCGGCGCCGCGCCTGGGGTTGCAGGGCACGCCTTGAGGCGGCCGGGCCATCCCCTGGTTCGACTATGCTCCCCCACCACATCTGGCCCGACACGGCCACCATCAGCGCCGGGCGCCTCCAGATTGGCGGCTGTGACGCGCAGGCTCTCGCTGCGGCCCACGGCACGCCCCTCTACGTGTTCGATGAAGCGACCCTGCGCAGGGCAATGCGCGCCTATCTGGCCGCCTTTCGACGCCAGGGGTTGCCCTTCGGCGTGCACTACGCCGCCAAGGCCCTGCTCACAACCGCCCTCGCCCAGCTTGTCGCCCAGGAGGGTCTGGGGCTGGACGTTGTCTCCGGCGCCGAGTTGCTAGTGGCGCGGCGCGCTGGCGTGCCAATGGCACAGATCCACTTCCACGGCAATGCCCGCAGCGACGCGGAACTGGAACGCGCCGTGGCATGGGGCGTCGGCGCCGTGGTGGTGGATACCCTCGATGAGCTGGAGCGGCTCGCCACGCTGACCGCCGGCCGCGCGCAGCCCCAGGGCCTCATGCTGCGCGTGGCGCCGGGTATCGAGGCGCGCACCCACCGCTATATCGCCACCGGTGACGCCGACTCAAAGTTCGGTTTGCCGCCCGAAGCTCTCGATGCCGCCGCGCAGCGAATCCGGGCAAGCGCTGGCCTGCGCTTCCTCGGTCTGCACGCCCATATCGGCTCGCAACTCTTCGACCTGGAGCGCCTCGGCGCCACCGTGGCCGTGCTGGTGCGCCTGGCGGCGCGCCTCCGCACCCGCCACGGCCTGACGACGGAGGAACTCAGTCCCGGCGGGGGCCTGGGTACGCCCTCTCTGGCCGAAGAAACCGCTCCTGACCTCGAAGCCTACGCCGCAACCCTGAGCGCCAGCCTGCGCCAGCACTGCGCCGCTCACGCCCTGCCACTGCCGCGTCTGACGGTCGAGCCAGGACGCTCAATTGTCGCCCGCGCCGGCGTAGCCCTCTACACCGTGATGGGGCGCAAACTGGCCGCCGATGGCTCAATACGGTACCTCTACGTGGACGGCGGCATGGCCGACAACCTGCGCCCGGCGCTCTACCACGCTCGCTACACTGCCCTGCTGGCCAATCGCGCCAGCGCGCCCCCTGGCCCGCCCGTCGCCGTCGCCGGGCGCTACTGCGAGTCGGGCGATGTGCTGCTGCGCGATGTCCGCCTTCCGCCAGCCCATCCTGGAGACCTGCTGGCCGTTGCCACCGCCGGGGCCTACACGCTGAGCATGGCCAGCACCTACAACCTGGTACCCCGCCCGGCCGCCGTTCTGGTCGCCGCGGGGCGCGCCCGCCTCATCCAGCGCCGCGAGACTGAAGCCGACGTGCTCGCGCGCGATGTGCCGCTCTGATGAAAACGGATCGCTTTATGCAGTTGTAGATTGCAGCGTATTGAGTTCAGGAGGGGGACGAACGCTCCAAACCCTCCCCTCAGGCAGGGGTATGGGGAAACCCGGTTTCCCCATAGGTTCACCTCAGGCCGTCGGAAAAGGAACTTCGTTCTATTCCGCGGTGACGCGGCGCAACCGCGCAGAGGGGCCGGAGCCAATGCGGATGGCCCTGCGACCTACAACAATAACGACACCGTATAGATCACCAACCCTGCCAGCCCTCCCACCACGGTACCGTTGATGCGAATGAACTGTAAATCGCGCCCGATAGCCAGCTCGACCTTGCGCGTCACCTCGGCGGTCTCCCAGGAGCGGACGGTCTGGGTCACGAAATCGCCGGCCGCACGACCGTAGCGCCGCACCAGGTAGCGCATCAGTTCCTCCGTCCAGCCTTCGACCCGCGTGCGCCACTCCGGGTCGCGCTCGAGGACATCGCCGACGTGGCTGAGGCCCTGGGCAATCGAGAGGCGCAGCGACGAACCCGGCGTGGCGCTCTGGATCAGCAGGTTTGCCTTCACGTCCTGCCACAGGTTCCCTGCCACCTCACGCAGGCGCGGGTGCTTCAACAACTCCTGTTTGAACTCCTCACCCCGGGCGCGCACCTGCGGATCGTACTGAAGATTGACGATCCACGAGTCCAGGGTCCTGGTGAACTGCTCGTAGAGCGGATGGTCGGGATCGTCACTCAGTTCGCTCAGGATCTTCCGGGCGCCATCGAGCAGCCGCTCGTAGATCTTCTGGTCCACGATACGTGGTACCCAGGGGGGCAATTCACCGGCAATGCGCTTGCGGATCATCTCCTGATTGGCCTCGATCCACTCCGTCAACACGCGCACCAGTTGCAGCAGCACGTCACGCTGGCGGTGCTCGGCAACCACGACGCCCAGGAGTTGCGCCACCAGCGCCGTGGCAGGCACGGCGCCCAGGCGCTCGCTGAGGGTGCGCTGGAGCAAGGTGCCGACCTCCTCATCGTTTGCGACCCGCAGCAAGCCGGCCAGACTCTCGGCGATCACATCAGCGGCCTGGGTGCTACGCCGCGGATCGCGCAACAACTGGGCAATGCGCCCGGCAACGTCCTGCTTGCGCAACCGATCGGCGATGCGGTCGGGATCAAGAAAATTGCGTTCGATAAAGCGCCCCAGGCTCTCGGCGATACGCTCGCGACGCCGGGGGATAATCGCCGTGTGGGGGATGGGTAGCCCGAGGGGATGGCGGAACAGCGCCGTTACGGCGAACCAGTCCGCCAGGGCGCCGATCATCGCCGCCTCGGAAAAGGCGTGCACAAACCCCACCCACGGCCCCAGATCGCGGTACAGGGTCGCGATCACGAAGATGATGGTCACCAGCACCAGAAGGCCCGTCGCCAGGCGCTGCATGCGCCGCAGCTCTGCGGCGCGTTGAAGGTCGTCCATATGTGGTACTCATGCGGCTTCGCCGCACACTACGAGAAGGTACGCGGTTTTTTCCCGGGAGGACTGCGCCTGCCCAGAGCCCTCTGCCCGACAGCCTCCAGCGATTATACCGCTTCTCCACTCCTCACAGGCGGGGGAATGGAGAAACCCGGTTTCCCCATAGGTTCACTTCCGAGCCGCGACGCTGGATGATTGATACCATTTCAGATTGTAGATTTTGGATTGCAGATTGTCGCGCAAGGCGTCCAGGTACGCTTTGACGCAACGCTGCTTGCGGAGTGTTCAAGTGAAATTGGTATGACGCCTCTGCGTCTCCACAGCGTGCCTGACCGTATTGTCATCTACCGCGAGCCAGCGGCCCAACACGTTCCTGCGCTCAACATGGCTCAGCCCGGCGCACCGTGAGCGGGCCAGACAGGCGGAGTCCAGTGATGCCAGATTATCATATCGTTATCTGATACAACTTCGCATGCGCAAAAGCTCTAGCTATAATAGCCGCAGTTTTCCCGTGCAGCCTGGTTCCGTTGGTTTGCTCCGGTTCGCCAAGGAGGAACCCGGTGTTTATCGCCCTATCACGCGTGGCGCCGACACACCCCGGTTTCGGCCTGCGACGCCTGGCCCTGGTCATGCTCCTGACCCTGTCGTTGCTGCCCCTGCTGACCGTCGCCCTCTTCAGGCCAACGCCTGTCCTCCGCCCGCGACCCTCGGGGAACGGCGCGCCGATGGCGCCTGCGTCTACAAGGCCAGCAACGCCCAGGCAGAGGATCTCTTCGGCACTTCCACCGCCGTCTCCGGCGATACCGTTGTCGTTGGCGCGCCCTACGAGGACGGTAGCGGCCCCATGCCGAACGAAAACGCCACCAACGCTGGCGCCGCCTACGTGTTCCTCAGCGACGACATCGCGCCCAGCGTGACGGTCGAGCAGGCCGCGGGGCAACCCGACCCGGCCAGCGCCGGCCCCATCCTGTTCACCGCTACCTTCAGTGAGCCGATCAATCCCAGCACCTTCACCGCCACTGACGTGGCCCTTGGCGGCACGGCGGGCGGGACGCTCAGCGCCAGCCTCACCCCGGTAAACGCCACCACCTTCACCATCGCCGTCAGCGGCATGCGTAGCGCCGGAACGGTCACGGCCAGCATCCCCGCCGGGGCCGTCACCGACCCGCTGGGCAATCCCAACCTCGCCTCCACCAGCGCCGACAACAGCGTGACGTTTGAGTACCGGGTACTACTACCGCTGATCGTGAGGTAGACAGCGTGGAGCCGCAGCCCGCCCGGCGCCGTCCACAGTGGGAGGGTCTGGGAGGGCTTCGCCCTCCCAGGAAAAAACCCATCAGCTACCACTGCTTCATGGTAAAATAACTACTGTATGGCACCCATGTTCTCCATCCTCGCCCGCGACCCGGCCTCGCGGGCCCGCGCCGGTCTGCTGCGGACAGCGCACGGCGATGTTGCCACGCCGGTGTTCATGCCGGTGGGCACCCGGGGCAGCGTCAAGGCCCTCACCCCCGATGAACTCCGCGCCCACGGCGCGCAGATCATCCTTGGCAACACCTACCATCTCTACCTGCAACCCGGCCACGAACTGATCGCCCGGCAGGGCGGCCTGCACCGCTTCACCGGTTGGAGCGGCCCTATTCTGACCGACAGCGGCGGTTTCCAGGTCTTCTCGCTCATCCACGGCGGGATCGCCGACGAAATCAAGGGCCGTCGTCCCCAGCAGCCCGGGCGCCTCAGCGACATGGTGAAGGTGACCGAAGACGCGGTAGTGTTCAAGAGCTACCTGGACGGCTCGCGCCACATCTTCACGCCGGAGCGCAGCATCGAGGTGCAGCACCACCTGGGCGCCGACATCATCCTCTGTTTCGATGAACTACCGCCCTACCACGCTGGCTACGACTACACGCGCGAGAGCATGCACCGCTCGCACCGCTGGGCGGCTCGCTGCCTCGAAGCCCACCGCGAGCGCGATCCTGAGACGCTGCCCACGCCCGACCAGCGCCTCTTCGGCATCGTTCACGGGGGCGTCTTTCCCGACCTGCGCCGGGCCAGCGCCGAAACCATCGGCGGTATGGGCTTTGACGGGCTGTGCATCGGGGGGTCACTTGGCGCAAACAAAGCGCAGATGTACGACGTGGTCGAGATGACGGTGCCGCACCTGCCCGACGGGCTGGCGCGGCACCTGCTGGGGGTCGGTGATGTGGACGATCTGATCGAGGGCGTGGCCCGCGGCATTGATATGTTCGACTGCGTAAGCCCGACCCGCCTGGGCCGCCACGGCACGGCCCTGGTGCGTGACCCGGAGCGGCGCTGGAAGCTAAACCTGCAAAATGCGTCACTCCGCGAAGACGACAGCCCCTTGCAGCCAGGCTGCGGCTGCACCGCCTGCCAGAGCTTCTCGCGGGCCTACCTCCACCACCTCTACCGGGCAAAAGAGCTGCTGGGCATCCGCCTGGTCAGCCTGCACAACGTGGCCTTCTTGCTCACCCTTATGGCCGACATCCGCGCCGCCATTGTCGAGGGCCGCTTCGCGGCGCTGTACGAAGCCTGGCTGGGCAAACCCCTCCCTGACCTGCGCTGAGGTCGCCCGAGAGGGAATGCCCGGCCCGCACCGCGCGGCGTCGCATCAGTGGGCGGCCTGTTCCACCACATCACGCTCCTCGACGTAGCGGAAGATATCCGTCTCGCTAATGATCCCTACCGGCACGCCATCGCGCACCACCACGACGCGGCGAATGTTCTTTTCCAGCATCAGGGCGGCACACTCGGCAAGGGTCTTCTCCGGCGAAATGGTGATCAGCGGCCGTGTGGCAATCTGATCGACCGTCATCCCGTTGACGCGCACATCGTCGCGGACGACCTTCTTGAGCACGTCGCGCATCGTCATGATACCCCAGCCCTTGCCGTCGCTCGGCTCGACCACCACCGAGGTGATACCCCGGGAGCGCATCAGGTGGGTAGTATCGCTGAGCGGCGCATTCCCCGCCACCGAGACCACATTGCGGGTCATCAGCGCGCCGACCGTGGCGCGCGGGAAGGTTTCGTGCTCGACCGGGCGTACCAGATCGGGGCTGACGATATCGTGGCCGATGCGGTGCTCATCGCCGATGACCCGATCCATATTGGCGATCATGGCATCGGCGAACTCGGAGGTGCGCACCTCGCGCGCGCCCTCCATGAGGCGGGCGAAGTCGTAGGTCACCACCTTCTGCTGGATGGTGCGTTCCAGGGCCGCGACGATCAGATCGGCGGCTTCGATCCAGCCCATGTAGCGCAGCATCATATCCCCCGAGAGAATCACCGAGCCGGGGTTGACCTTGTCGAGATTGGCATATTTGGGGGCGGTGCCGTGGGTGGCCTCGAAAATGGCGTGCCCGGTGACGTAGTTGATGTTGCCTCCAGGGGCAATGCCAATGCCGCCGACCTGGGCCGCCAGGGCATCGGAGAGGTAATCGCCATTGAGGTTTGGCGTAGCGATAACGTCGAACTCATCGGGGCGCGTGAGCACCTGCTGGAGGGTAATGTCGGCGATGGCGTCCTTGATCAGGATGCGCCCGGCCTTGAGGGCCTCGGACTGCTCGGCATTGGCCGCAGCCTCGCCCTGCACCGCCCGGGTGCGCTCCCACTGCGACCAGGTATACACATAGTCGCCAAAGGCCCGTTCGGCGTACTCGTAGCCCCAATCGCGGAAGGCCCCTTCGCTGAACTTCTGAATGTTGCCCTTGTGCACCAGGGTCACACTCTTGCGCTTGAACTGTATCGCGTACTGAATGGCAGCGCCGACCAGGCGCTCGGTGCCGATGCGGCTGATCGGCTTGATACCCACGCCAACTTCGACCTTGCCCTCGGGACTGGCGCCTAGCATTTGCAGGAAGGCATCGGTCTTTTCGGCGGTGCCAAAGCGGATCTTCTCGAAATCCTTCGGGAACGTGACCCGCAGGAACTCCAGAACCTTCTGCGCTTCGGGCGTACCGGCGCGATACTCGATCCCCGCGTAGAGATCCTCCGTATTCTCGCGGAAGATCACCATATCCACCTTCTCGGGGTGCTTGACCGGCGACGGCACGCCGCGGAAGTGACGCACCGGGCGCAGACAGACGTAGAGATCGAGGAGCTGGCGAAGCGCCACGTTGAGAGAGCGAATACCCCCACCGACGGGCGTCGTCAACGGCCCTTTGATACCCACCAGATACCGCTGGAACGCCTCGACCGTCTCGTCGGGAAGCCAGTTGCCGGTCTCACGGAAGGCCTTTTCGCCGGCCAGCACCTCGTGCCAGACGATCTTCCGTTTTCCGCCGTAGGCTTTCTCAACCGCCGCGTCGAAGACGCGCACGCTCGCGCGCCAGATATCCGGACCAGTGCCGTCGCCCTCCACGAAGGGGATGATCGGACGGTCAGGAACGACCAGCTTGCCGTCCTTGATTGAAATGATCTCGCCTTCAGGGGCCGTGCGCGTTGCCATCCTCGTATCTTCCTCCCGGATAGTCTTGTGCCAGGCCGCCCCGCACGCCGTTCGGAGCGCCGGGCGATGCCCGTGCGACACGGAACGCTGCATTGCGAACACAGGGGGTGGCCGGGCATTATTATAGCTTAGAACTGCCGGTTGTGCAGCAATGAGGCGTAAAACCCGCGAGGCCCGCGCCGTATCAGGGGTAACCACGCAGGGCCGGGAGCGAGGGCGGCCTGCCCTCGCTTCGGAGCGCAGGGTGAACACAGGCGGCGGCGCCCTTGCGGCAGCTTCCTGTTCGTCTTGATCGTGGGTGGCGCCGCCGCGTGGGCAGATGATACAATATAATTCCAGCACAGTGAAAAGTCTTTGCACAGGTCACGCACGACATTTTGCCCCATAGACAGGTGTGACGGGGAGGGAATTGCCCCTCGAATGCTTGATCTTTGCTTCACGATGATCGCACAGGGAAAGTAAACTCATTGCAAATTAATTGTCCATCCATCGTGCGGATTGACACAAGTTTAAAGATGCGTATAATTCCTTATAGCACCTGATCTGATCACCTGCTCGCACCACCGTTTGCCGACGCCATCAGGTCGTCGCTTCCACCCGGAATTACGAGCAACCCGTGCGCCGCCGCACCGACGCGATGCACCGCCGCCGTAGCGTCACGGCGCCCGCCTGCTGGAGGGAGCCATGCTCGGTTCGTTTGCGCCCATCCTGATCCTCTTCCTGATCGCCGTCTTTATCGCGGTGTTCGTGATCACCGTCTCCTCGCTCCTGGGGCCCAGGCGCAGCAGCCCGCGCAAGCTGGCGCCCTACGAGTCGGGCATGGAGCCAATCGGCCCCGCCATCCGGCGCATTCCGGTAAAGTTCTACGTCGTGGCGATGCTGTTTATCGTCTTCGACATTGAAGTAGTCTTCTTCTACCCCTACGCCCTGGTCTTCCGGCAACTTGCCGTGCCGGGCCTGATCGCCATCGGCGTCTTCTTCCTGGTGCTCGTCGTCGGGTTCGTCTATGAATGGAGGAAAGGGGCCCTGACATGGGAATAGAGGAAAAGGCCGGTGATCTGGGGGTGATCACGACCTCCCTTGAATATGTCGTCAACTGGGGCCGCACCAACGCGATGTGGCCGCTCCTCTTCGGCCTGGCCTGCTGCGCCATCGAGATGATGGGCGCGCAGAGCGCCAACTATGACCTGTCGCGCTTCGGGATGGAGATCAACCGCGCATCGCCCCGCCAGGCCGACCTGATGATCGTCGCCGGGCGCGTCAGCCGCAAGATGGCCCCGGTTGTGCGCCGACTTTATGACCAGATGAGCGACCCGAAGTGGGTGATCGCGATGGGCGATTGTGCCGCCTGCGGGGGGATCTTTAATAACTATGCCATTGTGCAGGGGGTGGATGAGGTCGTGCCGGTGGATGTCTATGTTGCCGGCTGCCCGCCCCGCCCCGAGGCGTTGATTCACGGTATCATGCTTCTGCACGAGAAGGTTAAGCGCGAGAAGATCAGCGGCAAAAAAGAGGACCCGATCCGCCTCAGTCAGCCGCTGATCCAGGTTGATGTGGCCAGGAAGTAGCCCTTCCATCGCTCCCGGCTGGTCACGACAATCTCACGAGCCAGCGTCTGCGCCGACGTTTGCCGAGCCGCCCGCTGCTCATCCGCAAGCTGCCAGCGAACACCGAAGTGACGTTTCCGCGGCAGCGCGCCAGCGTCACAGGATACAGGTCTTGCGTATGGATAACCAGACCCTGCTCAACCGCATCACCTCCCGCTTCCCCGATGCCATCGTCGAGTCGACGGAGTTTCGCGGCGACCTGAGCCTCAGCGTGCGCCCTGAACACTACCTGGCCCTGGCGCAGTTCCTGCGCGATGATCCGGCGCTGCGCTATACGTTCCTCGAAAACCTCTGCGGCGTGGATTACCTGGGGCGCACGCCGCGCTTTGAAGTCGTGGTCCACCTGGTGAGCATGCAGCACCTGCACCGCGTCTGTCTGAAAGTTGGCGCGCCCGAGGAGCATCCGCACGTTCCCTCGCTCACCCCCCTCTTTGCCACCGCCAACTACCAGGAGCGCGAAGCCTACGACCTGCTCGGCATCGTTTTCGACGGGCATCCTTCGCTGACCCGCATCCTGATGCCCGATGATTGGCTCGGCCATCCGCAGCGCAAGGATCACCCCCTGGTCGAGGAAGAAATCGCCTTTACCTTCAATCAAGAGCAGATCTACGCCCATAAGCCGTTCGCCAAGCAATGATGCGTTGCGCCCCCGCCCGGGGCGGGGCGCGTGCGCCGAGATACGCCCATGACGAATACCCTCCACGTGCCCACCCCGCAGGAGATTACCGAACCAGCCCTCGCCGGCAAGACCGAGACGATGGTGCTCAATATGGGGCCGCACCACCCCAGTACCCACGGGGTGCTGCGCCTGGTTGTGGAACTCGACGGCGAGGTGGTGGTGAATGTCGCGCCCGATGTCGGCTACCTCCATACCGGCATCGAGAAGACGATGGAGAGCAAGACCTACCAGAAAGCGGTGGTGCTCACCGACCGCATGGATTACCTGGCGCCGCTCTCGAACAATCTCTGCTACGCCCTCGCCGTAGAAAAACTGCTGGGCGTCGAGATCCCCGAACGGGTGCAGGTGATCCGGGTGTTGCTGGTCGAGTTGCAGCGCATCGCCTCGCACCTGGTCTGGCTCGGCACCCATGCCCTCGACCTGGCGGCGATGAGTGTGTTCCTATACGCCTTCCGCGAACGTGAGCAGATCCTCGATATCTTCGAGCTGGTGTCTGGCGCGCGCATGATGACCAGTTATATCCGCGTGGGCGGGCTGGCCTACGATGTGCCGGCGGAGTTTTTGCCCACCGTTGATGCGTTGCTGCGGATCATGCCCGAGCGCATCGATGAGTACGAGTCCCTGCTCACCGGCAATCCCCTCTGGCTCGAGCGCACCGTCGGCGTCGGGGTGATTGACGCCGAATCAGCTATCGCCTACGGCCTCACCGGGGCCAACCTGCGCGCCACCGGCGTGCCCTACGATGTGCGGAAGGCTATGCCCTACAGCGGCTACGAAACCTACGATTTCGAGATCCCGGTGGGGAAGAATGGCGACAATTACGACCGCTACCGGGTGCGGATGGCCGAGATGCGCCAGAGCGTGAAGATCGCCCGGCAGGCCTGGGAGCGCCTCAGCGCCCTTGGCCCCGGCCCCTACACTACCCTCGATCGCAAGGTCGCTCCCCCGCCCAAGAGCGAGATCACCCACAGCATGGAGGCGCTGATCCACCACTTTAAGCTGTGGACCGAGGGCTTCAAGCCGCCCCGTGGCGATGCCTATGTCAGCATCGAGAGTCCCCGCGGTATTCTGGGGTGCTACGTGGTCAGCGACGGTAGCCCTAAACCCTGGCGCGTCCACTTCCGCGCCCCTTCCTTTATCAACCTCCAGGCGCTCGCGCACATGGCCAGGGGGCGCCTCGTCGCCGACCTCGTTGCGCTGATTGCCAGTCTCGATCCGGTGTTGGGTGAAGTGGATCGGTGAGGCCGCGATCCCCCGGGTCTTGTGAGCCTGTGGGGTCCGCGCCAGCGAACAGACTCCAGGTGAACTGTTATGTTGCTTGAGACACACAGGGCCGAAATCGAGACCATTCTCTCACGCTACGACTCGCGGCGCAGCGCGGTGCTGCCGCTGCTCTACCTGGCGCAAGACACCTACGGTTACCTGACGGAGGCGGCCATTCGCGAGGTTGCCGCCATCCTTGGCCTGCCGCCCACCGATGTCTTTGAAGTGGTTGGCTTCTACACTCTGTTCTACAACCGCCCCGTGGGCACGTGGGTGCTCCAGGTCTGCGACGATGTGCCCTGCTGTTACCTCGGCGCCGAGGAACTGATCAGTGCGCTCAAGCAGAGCCTGGGGATCGCCGAGGAGCAGACCACCAGTGACGGGATGTTCACCCTCCAGCGTGTCAAGTGCCTGGCCGCCTGTGACCGGGCGCCGGTGCTCCAGGCTAATCTCGATTATGTCTACGATGTGACGCCGGAGCGGGTCAACGCGCTGCTGACGAACCTGCGCGCCCGCGCCGCCGAGGCCCGCCAGCGGGGCGTGAGCGGGCGCTTCGCCGAGGACTTCGAGTGGGGACCTGACGGCGCCCTGACCCTGATCGACCGCGCCGCGCCCTACCGGCCCCGCCAGTTTCCCGCGGCAAGCCCGCCCGCCCCGCTAGAGCCGGAACCCGTGCCCGAAGCCGATGCTGGCCACGACCGGCCCACGGACCGCAAGGCGTCGCCGCTCTGAGGTGAACCTGTGGGGAAACCGGGTTTCCCCACGCCCCTCCCTGAGGGAAGGGTTTGGGAGGGCGCAGCCCTCCCCACAAACGACTGCCCATTACCCCTAGAAATGCGAGCAGTGCCATGGGCCTGAGTGAGCATATTGTGATGCGGGAACTCGACGTTCCCGAGATCAACGACTTCGAGGTGTACCGACGCCACGGCGGTTGGGAAGCCTATCGCATGGCGCTCAAGGAGAAGAACCCCGCCGATATTGTGGCCATGGTCAAAGAGTCGGGACTGCGGGGCCGCGGCGGCGCCGGGTTTCCCACCGGCATCAAGTGGGGTTTTCTGCCCAAAGGCGTCTATCCACGCTATTTGCTCTGTAATTGTGATGAATCGGAGCCGGGCACGTTTAATAATCATCAGATTATTGACCGTAATCCTCATCAGTTAATTGAGGGAGTGGCGCTTTCGGCCTTTGCGATTGAGTGTCACACTGCCTACATCTATATGCGCGGGGAGTTCGCCGCGGCGGCAATCACGCTCGAACGGGCCATCGCTGAGGCCTATCGCGCCGGCTTCCTGGGCCGGAACATCCTGGGCACGGGCTTTGACCTCGACATCTACGTGCATCGGGGCGCGGGGGCGTACATCTGCGGCGAGGAGACGGCGCTCATGGAGTCGCTGGAGGGAAAGATCGGCCAGCCGCGCCTCAAGCCGCCCTTTCCCGCCGTGGCCGGGCTGTATGGCAAGCCGACGATTATTAACAATGTCGAGACGCTGGCCAATGTGCCCCGCATTGTCGAGAAGGGCGTGGCCTGGTACCGCAGCCACGGCACCGAGAAGAGTCCCGGCACCAAGTGCTTTTCGCTCTCCGGCCACGTCAACCGCCCCGGCAACTACGAACTGCCCTTCGGCGTGCCGCTGCGGGAGTTGATCGAAAGCCCTGAGTATGGTGGCGGGATGCGCGGCGGGCGCCCGGTGAAGATCATCATTCCCGGCGGGGCTTCCGCCCCCTGGCTGACCCACGAGCACCTCGATGTGCCCCTCGATTACGAGAGCGTCGCCGCCGCCGGCTCAATGCTCGGTTCCGGCGCGGTGATTGTGCTCGATGATACAGTGAAGGCGCCCCACGTTGCCTATAAAATGGACGAGTTCTTCAAGCACGAGTCCTGTGGTAAGTGTACTCCCTGCCGCGAGGGCACGCACTGGCTGGTCCGGGTGCTCCACCGTATCGCCGAAGAGGGTCACGCCACGCCGGAGGATATTCCCACGTTGCACGGTATTTACAATCAGATGGCCGGGAATTGCTTCTGCCTCCTGGGTGAGAGCGCCGTGATGCCGATCAAGAGCGCCCTGACGCTCTTCCCCGAGGAGTTCGAGGCGGTCGTCGCGGCCAGCCGCCGGCTGCCGCACGGCAATGGGCAGCGCGATGGCAAATCCGGGCCGGTGATCCCCCTGTCGGCCAGGCACTGAGGCTGGTCTGATGGGCGCATGGGGAAACCGGTTTTCCCCATCCCCCTGCCTGCCGGGGAGGGTTTGCGATGGCGCAGCCCTCCCGGCAACCAACCTGTGTTCTGGCAGGGTGCGGCGCGGCCGTATGGGCGTCTGGCATGCGGATCGGGTCGGTGGTTACTCGTCACTGGATAGAGCGCTCTGGGAAGCGAGCAGATATGGCGGATGTAACGATTACAGTTGATGGGGTGACCCTCAAGGTCCCCGCCGGAACGAATGTGGTTGATGCGGCGCGTATGGCGCAGATCGCCATTCCGGTCTTTTGTTACCACCCGCGGATGAAGCCGGTGGGGATGTGCCGGATGTGCCTGGTGCAGATCGGCACGCCGAAGCTCGACCCTGCCACCCGCCAGCCCCTCCTCGATGATGCCGGCAAACCGGTAATTGCGATGCTGCCGAAGTTGCAGACCGGCTGCACCACCCCGGTGAGTGAGGGCATGGTGATCAACACGCAGAGCCCCGAGGTCAAGTTCGCTCAGCGGGGCGTGCTGGAGTTTCTGCTGACCTCGCACCCGCTCGATTGCCCGGTCTGCGATAAGGGCGGCGAGTGCCCCTTGCAGAATCTGACCATGGCATGGGGGCCGGCTACCAGCCGTTTCGACTACACCGACAAGGTCCATTTCGAGAAGCCGGTACCGCTGGGTGACCTGATCCTGCTCGATCGCGAGCGCTGTATCCTCTGCTCGCGCTGCGTGCGCTTCCAGGATGAGCTGGCCGATGATCCGGTTCTTGGCTTTGACCACCGCGGGCGCAACTGGATGATCATCTCGCGGAGCGATCCGCCCTTCGATAGCAAGTTTTCCGGCAACACGACCGATATCTGCCCGGTTGGAGCGCTGACCAGCAGCGATTTCCGCTTCCGCGCCCGCGTCTGGGAACTGCGGCCCGTTCCGGCGGTGTGTACGTTTTGCCCGGTGGGCTGCAATATGACCCTGGATATGCGTCACGAGCGCCTGATGCGCGTGATGCCCCGCGAGAACGCCGCGGTTAACGATATCTGGCTCTGCGACAAGGGTCGCTACGGCCATCGCTTCTTCGAGCACGAGAGTCGCCTGACGACGCCGCTGATCCGCCGGGGTGAGCACCTGGTCGAGGCGAGTTGGGAGGAGGCCCTGGGTCTGGTGGCCGAGCAGCTCGAGGCGGTGCGGCGCGCCCGCGGCGGCGCGGCCATCGCCGGGTTGGCTGCGCCGCGCCTGAGTAACGAAGATCTGTATCTGTTCCAGAAGCTCTTCCGCGAGCACCTGGAGAGCAACAACCTTGACCATCTGCCCGGCGCTCCCGGCGAACCGGCCCACGACGACCTGGGGGCGCTGCTGGGCGTGGGGCGCGACGCAAACCTGATGGATCTGGGCGCGGGCGATGTGGCGCTGGTTCTGGGCGCCGATCCCGAGGAGGAGGCGCCGCTCTACGTGCTGCGGCTGCGCAGCGCGGTGCAGCAGGGAGCGCACCTGATTGTGGCCAACCTGCGCCCCACTAAACTGGAGCGTTCGGCCACCCTCGCTGCCCGCTACCTCCCCGGCGGGGAGCTGGCGTTCCTCCACGGTCTGCTGCGCGAGTTGCTCGCCACGGGCGGCGGCCGGGTAACAGTCAAGAGCAACGGGTTCGATGAGCTGAAGCGCGTGCTCAACGACACCACCGCCGAGCAGATCGCCGAACGCTCGGGTGTGGCCGTCGAAACCATTGGCGCCGCTGCCCGTGCCATCGGCGAGGCCAGACGCCTGGTGATCATCTACGGCGCCGAGGCGCGCAGCGCCGGGCCGGCGCTGGTCGAGGCCCTGGGCGCGCTGCTGGCGCTGAGCGGGAAGGCCGGGCAGAGCCACAGCGGCCTGATCGCCCTGCTGCCCGGCGGCAATAGCCGTGGCGCCCTCGATATGGGCGTGCGCCCCGACGCCCGCCCCGGCTACGCGCCCCTGGCCCGCCCCGGTCTCGGCGCTCGCGATCTCTGGCCGGCAATGCGCGATGGGCGAGTGCGCGCGGTGTGGATCGCCGGGCTGGACCCCGCCGCCAGCCTGCCGGCGGCGCGCGCGGCCCTGGCCGAAGCTGAGCTGGTGGTGGTGCAGGATCTCTTCCTCACCGCCACTGCGCGCCTGGCCCACGTGGTGCTCCCTGCCGCCAGCGTGGCCGAACGCGAGGGCACCTACACCACCGCCGAGCGGCGGGTGCAACGCTCGCGGCAGGCCCGTGGCCCCGTGGGCCATAGCCGGCCCGACTGGCAGATCTTCGCCGAGGTGGGCCGCGCCCTGAGCGCCCGCGCCGGCGAAGCGCCAGCTCGTGGCACTGCCTCCAGCGACGCCTGGAACTACCTGAGCGCCGCCGAGGTGGCCGCCGAGATCGCCGAGCGCGTGCCCGGTTACGCCGGCGTGACCTACAGCGCCCTGGCCGCCACCGGCAAACCCGGCGCCTGGGGCCGCCAGGCCAACGAGGCGATTTTCTATGACGGCACCAATTACGAGAATACCGAAGGTGTCGGGATCAAGCTGCCCGCGCCAATCGAAACCGGCGCCGTCAGCGTCAATCTGGTGCCCCGTCCCATCCCGGCCCCTGCCGACGATCGCCCGCTCCTCCTCTTGAGCCAGCCTCTGGCCTACGGCGGCGACCCGCTCCTGCGCGGCTCGAAACTGGAGCAGCATATCCCGGCCCCTTACGTCGCGCTGAACGTGACCGACGCCGACCGGCGCAATATCCACTTCGGCGACCTGGTGCGGCTCGACTCCGCCGCCGGCTCACTTACCCTGCCGGCCCGCGTGGTTGCCGACGTGCCGCCCGGCGTGGTCCTCGTTCCGTCCGATCTGCCGGGCGTGGAACTGGCCGCAGTCCAGACAGGCCCACGCACCCGTGTTCACCTGGTGAAGCTGGTGGTGTAGGGGCGCGGAACGCGCAGCAACGGGCTTGTGGCCCGCGGTTCCCGCCCCCTCAGAGGTGCGCATGAACTGGCTCAACATCCTCATTCTGGTCGTACAGGCCTTCATCATCACCCTGGCCGTGACGACCGCCTTTGCCTACCTGACGCTCTTCGAGCGGCGCCTGCTTGCCCGCTTTCAGAACCGCGTCGGGCCGAACCGGGCCGGGCCGGGGGGCTTCTTGCAGCCGGTCGCTGACGCGGTCAAGCTCTTCTTCAAAGAAGATATCGTTCCCGCAGCCGCGGATAAGCCGGTCTACCTGCTGGCGCCAGCGCTCGCCGTGATCCCCGCGATTATCATCTGGGCGGTGATCCCCTTCGGGTGCCTCAATGTGAACTGGGACTACCGCGCCTGCTTCGCCGACCCGCGAACCAGCGAGGTGCGTAACATACTCCAGATCGCCGAGATCAACGTCGGCGTGCTCTACCTGTTCGCAGTGACCGGCATCGGTGTCTATGGCATTACCCTGGCCGGGTGGGCCAGCAACAACAAGTACTCGATGCTCGGCGGCATCCGCTCGTCGGCCCAGTTGATCAGCTACGAACTGGCGCTCAGTTGCGCCGTGCTGGGCGTGGTGATGACCTACAGCACCCTGAGCACCGCCGAGATCGTCTACCTGCAAGGGGGGCTGTGGGGCATCGTGCCCCAATTCCTCGGCTTCGTGCTGTTTATGGTCGCCTCGACCGCCGAGGTGGTGCGCGCACCCTTCGACCTGGTCGAAGCCGAACAGGAACTGGTGGGCGGCTACAACACCGAGTATGGCTCGATGAAGTTCGCCCTCTTCTTTATGACCGAGTATATCAAGCTGATCGCCATCAGCGCCATTGCCGTAACCTTCTTCTTCGGCGGCTGGCGCTTCCCCGGTCTCCAGACCCTGGGGCAGGGCATAGAGGCGCTGGCCGGCCCGGTCGTGGCAAGCCTGGTCGTCGGGCTGGTCTCGCTGGGCGCGTTTTTGCTCAAGCTGGTGGCCTTTCTGTTCGTCTCGGTCTGGATCCGCGCCTCGTGGCCGCGCCTGCGCTACGACCGGCTGATGACCCTGGGCTGGAAGTGGCTGCTGCCCCTGGGGCTGCTCAATCTGGTCTATACAGCAGTGACCTTCGTCATCGTTCCCGATCAGCGCCTGGCCTCGTTCATCCTGCTGGCCCTGAGCCTGATCACCCTCGCCGTCGCGATTGGGTTCAGCTCGGTTCCGCGGCCAGTGGACAACGTGACCTATGTGAAGGATCTGCGCCAGGGCAGCGTGGCGCCGCCTCCCCCAGCCGAAGCCGGCGAGAGCCAGGCGGCGTCAACCAGCCCGCGTCAGCCGGCCAGTTCGCGGGGCTGAGGCAAGGTTCAATGTTTTCCCGACAGGTGACTGCGAGAGGAGCACCAAATGCTCGGAGAGCTATTCAAAGGTCTTGGCACCACCCTGCGTTACATCTTCAAGCCGCCGGTGACGGTGCAGTACCCGGAGGTCAAGCGGCCGGTGCGCGAACGCTTCCGCGGGCGCCACGAACTCAAGCGCTTTGCCGATGGCACGGAGCGCTGCATCGGCTGCTCGCTGTGCGCCGCGGCCTGCCCGGCTGACGCCATCCTGGTCGTGCCCGCCGAAAACGACCCGGACAACCCTGTCTCCCACGGCGAACGCTACGCCGCTGTCTATGAGATCAACATGCTGCGCTGCATCTTCTGCGGCTACTGTGAGGACGCCTGCCCCACCAATGCGATTGTGCTGGAGCACCAGTACGAACTGTCATTCTATGACCGGCGCGCGTCCATTTACACCAAGGAGATGTTGCTGGTGCCCCCCGACAGGGGCCACGGTGATCCGCCGCCCATCTTGCGCGAACTGCAACGTCGGCCCAGCCCGCCCGCGCAGATCGATCTGTAAGTAGCAAGCACTCCACAGCGCCACAGCTCGACCCCTCTACCCGAGCGGCTTCTGTGGCGCTGAACGCCAGATTGTCACGCGGGTTCGAACCTTCCCCGGGGGAAGCATTGAGAGCCATTGAGGAGAGAGACGAGGAAGCGCATGGATGTGATCCTCTTCGCTATCACCGCAGCGGTAGCCTTGATCGGGGCAATTGCCATGCTCGTGGCGCGGAACGCGGTGCACAGCGCCCTGTTCTTGTTGCTGAACTTCGCGGCCATCGCCGTGCTGTTCCTGCTCCTCCAGTCGCCCTTCCTGTTTGCCATCCAGCTCACCGTCTACGCCGGGGCGATCATGGTGCTGTTCCTGTTCGTGGTCATGCTGCTTGGGGCCGAGCGGGTCGAGGATACGCCCGACCGCATCGCCTGGCAGCGCCCGCTGGCCCTGGGGTTGGGAGCGGCCCTGGTGGCGGTGGCGGTGGTGAGTGTGCTGCGCGGAGCCTGGGAAGTGCCGCCGGGCGGCGAGGCTGCTGCCACCTTCGGCGATCCGGCACAGCTAGGGGCGCTACTCTTCACCAACTACCTGCTGCCCTTCCAGGTGACTGGCATTATCCTGCTGGTCGCGGTGGTCGGTGTGGCCGTGCTGAACCAGCGCGGGCGAACGACCTCGACGGTTAAGCGCGCGCCCTCGGGAGACTGAGCGCGCCGGCCGCACCTTTCGGCACGTTAACGGTTCGGGCAAGCGCAAACAGGTCCGGGGTTCATCTTGTGGCCCGCGCACCCGGGTTGCCCCCGAAGGGCTGCGCGCCGCAGGGTTCTCCGAGAAGAGCTGGCTGGCGCCCTGCGCCCCTCCCGACCACAGCGTTCACTGCACCGGAAGGACCACAACGGAGACCATACTCATGGTGCCTACCAGTTACTACATCATGCTCAGCGCGGCGCTGTTCGCCATCGGGGTGCTTGGCGTGCTGATCCGGCGCAACGCGCTCGTCGTCTTTATGTCGGTCGAGTTGATGCTCAACGCGGCCAATCTGGTCCTGGTGGCCTTTGCCCGCGAACGGCTGAGCATTGACGGGCAGGTGCTGGTGTTTTTCGTGATCACCGTGGCTGCCGCCGAGGTTGCCGTGGGGTTGGCGCTGCTGGTGGCGATCTTCCGCACCAAGCATACCGCCGATGTTGACGAGGTCAGTACGCTCAGGGGCTGAGCGCGGAAGATCCGAGGTACATGATGGAATGGTTGATCTGGCTCATTCCGCTGCTGCCGTTCATCGGCTTTGTGCTGAACGTCTTCGTGATCCGGCGCGAGCGCGCGGCGGGGCTGGTGGCAAGCGGGCTGGTGGTGGCCTCCTTTGTGGTCGCCGTACTCGCCATCGCTGCCCTGTCCGGGCTGCCCGAAGAAGAGCGGCGGATCATGTCGGTGAGCTGGCACTGGATCAACACCGGCGCCTTGCAAGTGCCCTTTGGCATTATGCTCGACCCGCTTACCGCGGTGATGGTGCTCCTGGTCACTGGCGTGGGCGCATTGATCCACGTGTACTCGATCGGCTACATGCACGGTGACCCGCGGGTGGTGCGCTACTTCGCCTATCTGAACCTCTTCATCACCATGATGTTGTTTCTGGTGATGGGGAACAACATGCTGATCCTCTTCCTGGGCTGGGAGGGGGTGGGGCTGTGCTCCTTCCTGCTGATCGGCTTCTGGTTCGAGCGCGCCGAGGCCTCCGACGCGGCGGTAAAGGCCTTCGTAGTCAACCGCATCGGCGACGCGGCCTTTATTCTGGGCATGCTGGCGATCTACGCCAGCTTCGGAACGCTCAATTTCTACGAGGTGAGCGTTGGCGGGCAGGTGCAGCCGGGCTTCCTCGAACGCGTGCCGGAGATCATCGGACAGACGATTGGCCCGGTCTGGCAACCCATCGCCCTGACCACAGCGATCAGCTTCCTGCTGCTCATCGGCGCCACCGGCAAATCGGCGCAGTTCCCCCTGTTCGTCTGGCTGCCCGACGCCATGGCCGGCCCCACGCCCGTCTCGGCGCTGATCCACGCCGCGACCATGGTCACCGGCGGCGTGTACATGATGACGCGCAACGAAGCCCTCTTCGCCGCCTCGCCCACCACCCAGAGCTGGGTGCTGTGGATCGGCGTGCTGACGGCCTTCATCGCCGGCACCTCGGCGATTGCCCAGTGGGACATCAAGCGCGTCCTGGCCTATTCGACCGTGTCACAACTGGGTTTCATGGTGGCAGCGTGCGGTATGGGCGCCTATGTGGCGGCGATCTTCCACCTGCTGACCCACGGCATCTTCAAGGCGCTCCTCTTCCTCGGCGCGGGATCGGTGATCCACGGCACCCACGAGACCCAGGATATGCGCAAGATGGGCGGCCTGCGTCATGCCATGCCTACCACCTACTGGACCTACCTGGTCGGCGCGGGGGCGCTGGCGGGGATCGTGCCACTGGCGGGCTTCTGGTCGAAGGACGAGATCCTGGCCCACGCCCTCAGCCACGATCACTGGCCGCAGTTGATCATCCTGTTCCTCACCTCGCTGATCACCGCCTTCTACATGGGGCGACAGGTGGCGCTGATCTTCTTCGGCCAGCAGCGTGACAGTCACTACCACGCCCACGAGAGCGGGCGGGTGATGACCGTGCCGCTGATCGCCCTGGCGATCGGCGCGATCATCGGCGGAGCGATCAACCTGCCCTGGGGCCACTGGCTCACCGACTGGCTCAAGCCGGTGCTGCACGAAGAGGCAGGCAAGTTCAACCTGGCGCTGGCGTTGATCGCCACTGCCGGCGCAGTGGGAGCGAGCTACCTGGGCTGGTGGATCTACACCAGGAACGCCGCGAAGATCAAGGTCGGCGGCAAGGACCCCGCCTACCGCTACTCCGGCGACATCTGGGACGGGCTGGAAGAGGCCTGGTATTTCGACCGGCTCTACCGGCGCATAATTGTGCGGCCCTTCCAGCGGCTGGGGTCCTTCCTGGCCAGCGTGTTTGACCCGCAGGGCATTGACGGACTGGTGCTGGGGGTTGGCGTCCTGTTCGGGCAGGCTGGCGAGCAGGTGCGCCGGTTCCAGAGCGGCTATGTACGCACCTATGCGCTGATCTTTACCGCCGGCGTGGTGATTGTGCTCGGGTTTGTGCTGCTCTTTACACGCTGAGGTGAACATAGCCCGCCCGCGGGAGGGTTTGGGAGGGCAAAGCCCTCCCAGGAAACAACCCGCCAGCGGGGAGGGTTTGGGAGGGCGAAGCCCTTCAACGGGTTTCACCTGCTCCGGGATAGGCTTCCTGGGACGCAGAGGGGAGATGGGCCAACGAATGGGAAACGAATAAACGAATGCGAGCGGCGTGTCTGACTCTGAGGTGAACATAGCCCACCCACGGGAGGGTTTGGGAGGGCGAATTCCTCCCAGGAACCAACCCGCCAGCGGGGAAGGTTTGGGAGGGCGAATTCCTCCCAGGAACCAACCCGCCAGCGGGGAAGGTTTGGGAGGGCGAAGCCCTCCCAAGAACAATACTATGTTCATTCTGGCGTTGTGCGGCACAGCCGCATGGACGGATGATGTGAACATACGGGGAAACCGGGTTTCCCCACCTGCGGTGAGCCTGTCGAACCGCACCCCTGCCAGTGGGGAGGGTTTGCGAGGGCGCAGTCCGGCCCGTAAACCCCTCTCGTCACGACTGACCGACGGCGTGCCGTTACAAGAGGTTGCTCTATGGAGACCCTGCCCATCCTCTCTCTGATCCTGTGGCTGCCCACGCTGGGCGCCCTCGGTCTATTGCTGGCGCCGCGCGACAACGCCGAACTGGCGCGCCGGATGGCCCTGATCGTCGCCCTGCTAACCTTCGTGGTCTCGCTGGCATTACCTTTCGGCTACCGCGCCACGCCCGGCGACGCCTCCACCATGCGCTTCGTTGAGAACCTGCCCTGGTTGCCGATGTTCGGCGCCAGTTACAGCCTGGGGGTTGACGGCGTAAGCCTGTGGCTGGTACTGTTAACCACCTTTCTGCTGCCGATCGTGATTCTGTCAACCTGGGACTCGGTGCATACCCAGGTGCGGAACTTCCAGATCCTCATGCTGCTGCTCGCCACAGCGATGATCGGCGTATTCATCAGCCTGGATCTCCTGCTGTTCTACATCTTCTGGGAGTTCACGCTGATCCCCATGACCCTGCTGATTGGCATCTGGGGTGGAAGCAACCGCATCTACGCCGCGCGCAAGTTCTTTCTCTACACCTTCTCCGGCTCAGTGTTGATGCTGGTAGCGATCATCGGGCTGTACGTGCTGCACCGCGACGCCCTTGCCATCGGCCAGCCCGGTTACACCGGCACATTCAACTTCACCACCATCCTGGCAAACCTGCGCGGCGGCGCCTTGCAACTGGATGCCACCATCGAGCGGTTGCTCTTCGGGGCCTTCTTCCTGGCCTTCGCGATCAAGGTGCCCCTCTGGCCCTTCCACACCTGGCTCCCCGACGCCCACGTTGAAGCGCCGACAGCCGGCTCGGTCATCCTGGCGGGCGTGCTGCTGAAACTGGGCAGCTACGGCCTGATCCGCTTCAACCTGACGCTCTTCCCCGAGGCCTCGCGCTGGGCAGCGCCCGCCATCGCCATTCTGGCGGTGATCGGTATCATCTACGGCGCGATAGTCGCCTTCGCCCAGAGCGATATGAAGAAACTGGTGGCCTACTCCTCCGTCAGCCACATGGGGTTCATCGTGCTGGGGATCTTCGCCCTCAACCACGAAGGCGTCAGCGGGGCCATCTTGCAGAGCATCAACCACGGCCTCTCGACCGGCGCGCTATTTCTGATCGTCGGCGTGCTCTACGAACGGCGACACACCCGCGAGATGGCCGAGTACGGCGGCATCTGGAAAGTTATGCCGGTCTACGGCGGCATTACCCTGCTCGTGACCCTCTCCTCAGCGGGACTGCCGGGCCTCAACGGTTTCATCGGCGAGTATACGATCATGCAAGGCGCCTTCCTGGCGCCCGAATTGAGCTGGCCCTTCCTGGGCTTCGCCGTGCTGGGCGTGGTGCTGGCCGCGGTCTACCTGCTGCGGATGTACCAGACCGTGTTTATGGGCGACCTGCGCAACCCTGAGAACCAGGACCTGAACGACCTGAACCCGCGCGAACTGACGACCCTGGCAGCCCTGTGCCTGCCGATCATCGCGCTGGGGCTATACCCGGCTTTTGCCTTCGAGCCAATGCAGGCCAGCGTCGGTGAGGTGCTCACCGGGATCGCGACCGCGGTGGCCGGTCGGTAGGCACATCACCAGTGGCGAGGTCGTTCCCGGAAGGGCTGCGCCCTCCCACACCCTCTCCTCGGGGAGGGGTGCGGTTCGACAGGCTCACCGCAGGTGGGGAAACCCGGTTTTCCCATCTTTTCAGATCAGAATACCATTGCGACCATCTACGATTTTAGATTTTGGATTGTGGATTGCCACGCTGGGCAGCGCAACGCCTGAAACCGCTTCAAGCAATGCGGTATCATCAACGGTAATTGATATCACACAGGGAACTGAGCGTATGGAGAGTCTACAGATCCCCCCGGTTGACCTGCGCCTGCTGACGCCCCTGTTGATCGTCGTTGGCTGGGCCGGGGCCTTGCTGCTGATTGATGTCTTCTTCGTTCCCGACGGGCGCAAGAAGATCACCGGCTACCTGGCAATTGCCGGCCTGGCCGTTGCGGGGCTGGCCGGCATCCCGCTGTGGAACCTGAGCGGCAGCACCTTCTCGGGCATGCTGGTGCTCGACCGCTACAGCCTGGCGCTGACCTGGATCTTCCTCATCGCCGGGGCGTTGAGCATCGCCGTAGCCCTGGACTACCTGCCGCGGCACGCCATCGAGCAGGGGGAATACTACCCGCTGATCATGTTCGCCGTAGGGGGCATGATCCTGATGGCCCAGAGCGCCGACCTGATCACCCTCTTTCTGGGCATCGAATTGCTATCAATCACCCTGTACATCCTGACCGGCTTCGCCTACCCGCGGGTAGCCTCGGAAGAGGCGGGGATGAAGTACCTGGTGCTGGGGGCCTTTGCCGCAGGGTTCTTTGTGTACGGCATCGCGCTGATCTTTGGCGCTACCGGCGCCACCAGCCTGGCCGGAATCGCCGCGTACCTGGGCCGGCAACCCTTCGCGCCGCAGGAAGAAACCCTCTTCCTGGCCGGCGCAAGCCTGGTGTTGATCGGCTTCAGCTTCAAAATCGCCCTGGTGCCCTTCCACATGTGGACACCCGATGTCTACGAAGGCTCGCCGACGCCGGTGGCAGCGTTCATGAGCGTCGGCACCAAAGGCGCCGCCCTGGCGGCGCTCCTGCGGGTCACACTGGCTCTGGAAGAGGCGCAGACCTTCTGGCTGCCGATCCTGGCAGTGCTGGCGGCGGCGACGATGATCCTCGGCAACCTGGGGGCGCTGGGGCAGAGCAACCTGAAACGCATGCTGGCCTACTCCAGCATCGGTCACGCCGGCTACATCCTGCTGGGGATCATGGTCGCGGCGGAGCGGGGGGCGGAGGCGTTCCTGTTCTACATCCTGGCGTACACCCTCACCAATCTGGGCGCCTTCGGTGTGCTGATCGCCCTGGAGCAGCGGGGCGAGGCGGCCTGGAGCATTGACGACTTCGCGGGACTGTACCAGCGCCGGCCCCTGCTGGCGGTGGCGATGGCCCTGTTTATGTTCTCCCTGGCCGGTGTGCCGCCCACCGCCGGCTTTATGGGCAAGTTCTTCATCTTCACCGCGGCCTACGCCGGAGGTCTGGGCTGGCTCGTGCTCATCGGCGTGCTGACCAGCGCCATCGCCGCCTACTACTACCTGCGCGTGGTGGTGAAAATGTTCATGCAAGAGCCGGTGCGCGAGGTGCGCCCGGAACTCACCCGCGGACTGAACACCGAGATCCTCATCGCCGGAGTCGCTACCCTGATCCTGGGCCTGTTGCCCACCCCGATTGTGCTGCTCGTGGAGCGCTCGCTGGTGGCGCTGGGGGGCTAGGGGCGTGGAGGTGTGGAGGTGCTGGAGGTTGTCGCTTCTTTACCGAAAGTTTACAGCCGGCTTAATATTTTTTGATGCAACTACCCTACAATTGACTCACTCAGCAGATGGGCAGGGATTTTGCGTCAGATTCCAGGCGTGCGCGCGTGGTGGTTGCAAGGCGCCGCCGGACGTGGTATTGTGTCGCCACCGCAGGGTGAGCTGTTATTTCATCGTATCCGCACCAGATCCTCAGAGAGGAGGCTTCCACTATGGGCTATGCGGAGATGCACCGTCGTTCGATCGAGGACCCGCAGGGCTTCTGGGGCGAGCTTGCCGAAGAACTCCACTGGTACAAGAAGTGGGACAGCGTGCTCGACGACAGCAAGGCGCCGTTCTACCGCTGGTTTGTGGGCGGGGAGACGAACCTGTGCTACAACGCGGTTGACCGGCACGCCCTGGGCGCGCGTCGCGGCCAGGCAGCGCTGATCTGGGAGAGCCCCGAGGTTGGTCAGTCGCGCACCCTCACGTATTTCGAGTTGTACCGGGAGGTGAACAGGCTTGCCGCAGCGTTCCAGCGGCTCGGCGTACAAAAGGGCGACCGGGTGATCATCTACATGCCGATGGTGCCCGAAGCGGTCTTTGCCATGCTGGCCTGTGTGCGTCTCGGCGCGGTGCACTCCGTCGTGTTCGGCGGGTTTTCCATCGCCTCGCTGGCCTCGCGCATTGACGACGCTGAGCCGGTGCTGATCGTCACCGCCGACGCCGGGATGCGCAAGGGGCTGCCGGTGCACCTGAAAGAGATTGTGGACCGGGCGCTGGAAGCCGCCGAGAAGCCGAGCGTGCGCCACGTGCTGGTGCTGAACCGCGGTCTGGTCAACATCGAGCTGCAAGAAGGTCGCGATCTGGACTGGGCCGAGCAGATCAAGGAGTCGGGTTCGACCTATGTCGAGCCGGTGCGGGTGGCCTCTACCGATCCGTCGTACATTCTCTACACCTCCGGCACTACCGGCAAACCCAAGGGCGTTGTGCGCGACACCGGCGGCTACATGGTGGCCCTCCACGCCTCGATGAGCCAGATTTACAACTGCGGCGACGGTGACGTGTACTGGTCCACTTCCGACATCGGCTGGGTCGTGGGGCACAGCTACATTGTCTACGGCCCGCTGCTCAAAGGGGTGCCGACGGTCGTCTACGAGGGACGCCCCGACCACCCTGATCCGGGGGTCTGGTGGCGGGTGATCGAGAAGTACGGCGTGACCCATGTCTTTACGGCGCCGACGGCGCTGCGGGCGCTGCGGAAGTTCCCCGAGCACTGGATGCAGAGCGCCGATATTAGCTCGCTGAAGATCCTCTTTGCCGCTGGCGAGCCGCTTGACGCGCCCACCTATGAGTGGGCCAGGTCGGCGCTGAACGTGCCGGTGATTGACCACTACTGGCAGACCGAGAGTGGCTGGAGCATGCTCACCAACCCGGTCGGTGTAGAGTTGTTGCCGGTCAAGGCCGGCTCGCCGACCATGCCGGCCTTCGGCCACAAGCTCGAAGTGGTGGATGCCGATGGCAACGCCCTGCCGCGCGGCGAGAAGGGCTTTCTGGTGGATCACGGCCCGTTGCCTCCCGGGATGCTGATGACGCTCTGGAACGACGACGAGCGCTACATTCAGAGCTACTGGAGCCATTTTAAGGGCAAACTGCTCTACATGACCGGCGACTACGCCATTCAGGACGCCGATGGCTACTTCTGGATGCTGGGTCGCGCCGACGAGGTGCTCAATGTCTCCGGCCACCGCCTCGGCACCCGCGAGATCGAGGAGGTGATCTCCGGCCACCCGGCAGTGGCCGAAGCCGCGGTGATCGGCGTGCGCCACGAACTCAAGGGCGAAGGCGTGCTGGTCGTCGCCGTGCTCAAGCAGCATATCGCCCCTGCCGATCAGGACAGCGTCGCGCGCAGCATCACCACGCTGGTGCGTGATAGCATCGGCCCCATCGCTACCCCCGACGCGATCCACTTCGTGAGCATGCTGCCCAAGACCCGCTCGGGCAAAATTATGCGCCGGGTTATCCGCGCCGTCTACCAGGGTGACAATATCGGCGATCTGAGCACCATCGAGGACGACGCCACCGTGGATATGGTGCGCGAGGCCATTGATGTGCTCAAGGGCGATCTGTAGTGTCAGTGGAACAAGGAGGTTATCCAATGGCCGAGATCCGCGACGTTGCGCTGCCCAACACCTCGGACGTGTATCGGCCCAGCGACGCTATCGTCGAGAACTCGAATGTGATGGCGTATGCGCGCTCCAGGGGCTTCAGCAGCTACGAGGAACTCTACCAGTGGACGCTCGATAACAATGAGCAGTTCTGGGCAGACATGGCCTCTGAGCTGGAGTGGTTCCAGCCCTGGGAGAAGGTGCTCGACGATAGTAACAAGCCCTTCTTCAAGTGGTTCGTTGGCGGGAAGACCAACATCGTTCACAACGCCATCGATCGCCATGCGTCGTCCTGGCGCAAAAACAAGCTGGCCATGGTCTGGGAAGGCGAAGACGGCACCCAGCGCACATTCTCCTACCACGCGCTGAACCGCGAGGTCAGCAAGATGGCGAATGTGCTCAAGAGCGTCGGCGTGAAGAAGGGCGACATCGTCACGATCTATTTGCCGCGCATTCCCGAACTGCCGATGATGATGCTGGCATGCGCCAAGATCGGCGCGGCGCACTCGGTGGTCTACGGTGGCTTCTCCGAGGCGGCTCTGGCCGACCGCCTGGCCGATGCACACAGTAAGGTGCTGGTCACTGCCGATGGCGGCTTTATGCGCGGCAAGATCGTCGAACTGAAGAAGATCGCCGATGAGGCCATGGCGCGCACCCCGTCGGTGCAGACCTGCCTGGTGATCAAGCGTACCGGTCATAACGTGGGCATGGAACTGGGCCGCGACCTCTGGCTCCACGAGTTGATGAGCCTGCCCATCGCTGCCACCGATTGCCCAACCGAGGTGATGGACGCTGAGGATCCGCTGTTCATCCTGTACACTTCGGGAACCACCGGCAAGCCCAAGGGGGTGGTACACACCCATGGCGGTTACATGGTGGGCATCTACGCCACCTTGAAGATGGTCTTCGACATTAAGGAAGATGACCGCTACTGGTGCGCGGCTGATCCGGGCTGGATCACCGGGCACAGCTACATTGTGTACAGCCCGCTGATCATCGGCGCCACGTCGTTTATGTACGAGGGCGCGCCGAACTACCCCTTCCCCGACCGCTGGTGGTCGCTGGTGTCGAAGCACTCGATCAGCATCCTCTACACCGCCCCCACCGCGATCCGCGGCCTGATGCGCTTTGGCGAGGCCTGGCCCTCGCGCCACGACCTGAGCAGCCTGCGCCTGCTCGGCTCGGTGGGCGAGCCGATCAACCCCGAGGCCTGGAAGTGGTTCTACAGCGTCATCGGCAAAGAGCGCTGCCCGATTATGGATACCTGGTGGCAGACGGAGACCGGCCACTTCATGATCACGCCCACCCCGGTGGTGCCGCTCAAGCCCGGCAGCGCCACCAGGCCCTTCCTTGGCATCGAGGCCGACGTGGTGCGCGAGGACGGCACGCCCTGTGGCCCGAATGAGGACGGCCTGCTGGTGATCAAGCGCCCCTGGCCGGGAATGATGCGGACCATCCTCAACGACCCGCAACGCTACGTGGATACCTACTGGACGCGCCTGCCCGGCATGTACGCCGCTGGCGACAGCGCGCGGAAGGACGAGGATGGCTACATCTGGGTGATCGGGCGCCTGGACGATGTGATCAAGGTGTCAGGCTACCGCCTGGGGACAGCCGAGGTGGAGAGCGCCCTGGTGAGCCATCCGGCGGTGGCCGAGGCAGCGGCGATTGGCCTGCCCCACGAGGTCAAGGGCAACTCCATCCACGCCTTCGTGATCCTGCGGGCCGGCTTCGAGGGCAGCCCGAAGCTCGAAGAGGAACTCCGCGCCCACGTGGGCCACGAGCTTGGCCCCATCGCCCGGCCTGATGCCATCACCTTTGTCAGTGTCCTGCCCAAGACCCGCTCGGGCAAGATCATGCGCCGCGTGCTCAAGGCGCGCGCCCAGGGCCTGCCCGAGGGTGATATCTCCACGCTGGAAGAGTAATGCCGCTGGCCCTCCGCCGGGAGGGTGAGGAAAGCCGCTTGCTCCCCGTTGGGACGAAGGTATCCTTCGCCCAACGGGGAGCGCCGGTTTTTTATACCAATTCTGCTTGATGGCATCGCACCGGCTCAGCTCCACAACGGCCTGTGTGGCGATGGAGCGCAGCGGAGATGCGCCGAACAATGCGGTGTCGCCAGCTCTATCTGGTCTGGATGGCGCCGCGGGCGCACCGGTCTCCGACTCACCCGCGGCGCCGCCTGCGTTCACCCCAGACTGACCAGGCACGTCGCCAGTTTGCGCCGATAGGCCGCACCGGAGAGCTTCTCCCAACGGGCGGGCAGATCGGCGCCCAGGTGGGCGGCCTGCTGCTCGCGCTGCGCCAGGTAGGCTGTCACGGCGGGGCCGGTCTGCGGATCATCGGCGTGGGGCGCGAGTATGTGCCGGGCCACGCTGATGTCGTTGAGCACCCCCAGGTGATCCTGAAAAGCCATCAGCGGCTTGATGACCTCGTCGGCGTGAGAGCCGAGGGTCTCGGCGAAGAACTCGAGCACGTAGCGCAGACGCTTGCCGTCAATGCGCATGGCGTGGAGTTCTTCGGCATCGGCGGGCAGGCCGCTGCGATCGTGGGCGCGCAGGATCTCGTAGTGGCGCCAGATCGTGCTGCCGGCAAGATCGCGCACCCGGGGATGGTTGTCCCAGCCATCGTGTTCGTTCATCAAGGTGGCGAAATCGCGCAGAAAGGCGGCGTAGGCATCGCTTTCCAGGAAGGCGATCAACGCCGTGAAGGCCGTGCTGCGCTCCTCGCGGAGCCGCTCGATCAGCGCCGCGACCGCCGGCTGCACCCCGGCTGGCAGCGTGGGCGCCCGCTCCTCCAGGTCGGCCAGCAGCACATCACGGTCGCGGACCGGCCCGGCGACGCCGGCCAGCCGTCCCAGACCCTTGCTGGAGGCGCGCAGGCCGCCCGGTGTGAAGACGGGGGTCAACAGACGTAAGGTGGCGCGCAGACGGCGCGTGGCGACGCGCAGATCGTGGACCGACTCGATTGGCGCATCGGCGCGCACCTCACGCTCGGCCAGGCGCAGGCGACGCAGATGGCGGCGCAGCAGTACCCGGCCCAGTTCAGCCAGAGGCGCCTCGGGGGCAGCATACCAGGGCTTGAGGAGGGCTACTTCCTCCGCTTCATCCGCGGCCGGCTCCTCAGGCGTGCCGGGCGCTGGCGGAGCCACTGCGCCGCCACCCTCCGCTTCATCGGCGGCCGCCGCGTCGGGCGCGCCGGACGGCGGCGGGGCAAGCGTTTCCGTTCCCTCCACCCTGGCGTAAAGCGGCTCGCCGAAGACCTTCTGCCACAGATCGGCTTTGGCAATTGCGCGCGCCCCATCCTCGGCGGCACAGGGACCGCTGAGGGTCAGCATCAGGCCATCGTCGGCGGGCGTTACCGCCAGCAAGCGGGTCGTTTGCGACTGGCTGTAATCCAGGCCATCGGCCACGCGCAGGATGGCGGAGAGGCGCAGGGCATCGCGCTGCCCGCGTCTGCCCAGAGCCAGGTAGGCCGGCTCGAGCTGGGGCCGCACCTTCTTGCGGTGGAAGGCGACCATACAGGCGACGATGGCGCGCTCGCGGGGCGAGAGTTGTTCGATCCCCTCGTTCAACACAATGTCGCGCCCGACCAGGTGATGCTCGGGTGGGTCGGTTGTCATGCCGACATTGTGGAGCAGGGCGCCGATTTCAAGCAGGCGACGCTGGGCGGGAAGCAGCTCGTAGCGTTCGACGACGGCGTCGAACAGCTCCAGCGCCAGATCGGCCACCTGGCGTGCGTGAGCCACATCAACGCGATAGGTGTCGAGAAGTTCGTTCACATCTGGCATAGAGCTTCCTCCTGAGTTCAGTATGCCGAGGTAAAAATAGGGGAAACCGGGTTTCCCCAGGCCCCTGCCTGGAGGGGCGCCAGCCGCTCCCACCAGCGGTTGGGAAATGGGGAAACCGGGTTTCCCCACCTGTGGTGAGCTTGCCGAACCACGCCCCTCCCTGCGGGGAGGCGCCCGGTTCCCTCCCCCAGCGGGGGAGGGCCAGGGAGGGGGCGACCCTCCCAGAGATACCCCTGGTTTCATCGCGGCGTTGTGCGCTCCGCGCATGGGCGTCTAAGTGAAAATAGGTGGGGAAACCGGGTTTCCCCAGGCCCCTGCCCGGGGGCGGATTTGCACGCTTCTCGCCACGGGGGCAGGGGCAACCCCCTCGCCCCACGCCCCTCCTGGCAGGAAGGGTCCGAGCGGGTGTAGCGTGCTCAGGCCCTCCCGTTCAAGAACGCACGGGATGCCGAGGTGCGGAGATGAAGGCCATGGTGGGATGCGCAACAGGGGCGTGGTACAGCCGGGATTCCCGTATGTTCAGAGCGTGAGGGCGCGTTCCAGCTTGCTGCGCGGCTCAGGCGTCAGCGCGACGAGTGCGGCCAGTTCACCAGCCAGGGCGCTGAGATCGGCAGTTGTGCCGGCCTCACACAGTTCAATCTCCACCTCGGTGAAAGGTCGCTCGCGCGCATTGGCCCGCATCACGCCGCGATCGAGACAGAGCTCGGCAACCGGGGCGCCCTCCCGCGTGATGTGCAGCACGCGCCGCTCGGTGCGGATCGCCACGCGGGGGAGCAGAGGCGCGCCAGCGGTAAGGGCGAGCGCCAGGTCCCGCGCGACGCCGGGGGGCCAGGTTTCCGGATCCGGATTGGCGCCGGGGAACTCGAACTCGGCCCGGCGATGCACCCCGTCATCGCTGACGTCGGCAGGCCCCTTGAGGGTGATCAACGAGCGTTCGCCGGTGCGCCGCACCCGCAGGCCATGGCGCGCCGCCGCGAGCCGTCCATCGGCGGTGTCGTAGTAGACGTTTTCTTGCATTTCCGGGACCGGCTCCGGCGTGACCACGTAAGGGCCCAACTGCTTGAGCGAGGCGAGGGTCTCCAGGTCAGCGCTGCTTACAACGTATTTTGCTTCAATCTCCATTGCTTTGTTCGCGGAAACCGGGGTTTCCCGTACTACTCCCTGCCCGGCGGGAGGGTTGCGAGCGTTCTGTCCTCTTCCAGCCCTCTGCTGGGGGAATGCGCCTGACTCCCTCTCCAGGCGGGGGAGGGTCCGGGAAGGCGAAGCCCTCCCAGGAGAATCGCTCTTCAGTCATCCATGCGGCTGCGCCGCACAACGACAAGATGAACATGGATTTTTCCTGGGAGGGCGCAGCCCTCCCAAACCCTCCCCGCTGGCGGGTTGGTTCCTGGGAGGGCTGCGCCCTCTCAAGCCCTCCCGCGGGCAGGCTATTTTCACCTCAGGCACCATTCGCGGGGCGCACAACGCCGCGATGACCATAGGGCGTCTTCGGAAGGGCCGCCCCCTCCCTGGCCCTCCCCCGCTGGGGGAGGGAACCGGGCGCCTCCCCGCAGGGAGGGGATTGGGGAAACCTGGGTTCCCCGTATGTTCACCTCAGGCGGTCATGCGCATGGCGCACAACGCCGCGATGACCATGGGGCGTCTTTGGGAGGGCCGCCCCCTCCCTGGCCCTCCCCCGCTAGGGGAGGGAACCGGCCTCCTCCCCGCAGGCAGGGGAATGGGGAAACCCGGTTTCCCCGTATTTTCACCTCAGTCCTGTCATACGGGGCGCGGCCGTAAGAATATCTATCAGGATACCATATTTTCCTGAATCAGGATCGAAACAGCGTTTCCGCGACAGAGCCGTTGCAACGTCGCCGGGGCAAGCCTCGAACCGGAAACCGCGCGTGGAGGCGGCTACACCGCCTCAAACCCTGGCGTCGGAGGCAGATCTGCAACCGCCCCGGGTTCCGGGAGGGCCGTGCCCTCCCGGACCAGCTTTTGAAGAACGCGCCGGACGCATGCCTCAGCGAGCAGGCGAAGCAGCCCCGGCGAAGGCGCGAAACTGCCCGATCACCCCGTCCGGATCAGACGCCGCGCGAGTAGTCGCGGTGACGCTGAAGTAGACATCCACCCGCGCGCCACTGGCTTTGCCACGGAAGTGAACTCCGTAGACACCGGGCAGTGAGTCGGGCTGGATCTGGAGGTCGAGGGGCGGGCTGTAGCCAATGCGCCCCTGGGCATCGGCAACGGGGTTATCGGGGAACAGCACGTAGGTCCCCGACGGGTCGGTGATCCAGAACTCAAGAGGCTCGCCAGGACGCAGACCTTCGCCGCGGATCTGCACGACACCGCCTGGTCGGGCCTCGGCTGGCGTGGCGCTGCCGCGATTATTGCCGGGCAGCGGCGTCCCCGGTCCCGCCACAAAATCGCGGGTCAGGCTGAAGGCCGCGGCCACGGTCACGCCACTGTTCCGGCCGCGGGCCACCGCCGAGTAGATGCCCTCAGGCAGCCCGCTGGTGGCCACGCTAACCTGGGCCGTGGTCCCATCACGGCGCACCCGGGCGGGATCGATGGGCGCGGAGCGACCGGTCGGCCCGGTGATCCAGGCGCTCACCTCTTCGCCGGACTGGAAGCCGCGAGCCAGGAGGACAAAGGTTGCGCCGGGGGGCGCGGCGACCGGAATGATGAACCCATCGCCCTGCCGGCCGAGCAAGTCGTGTGCAACGCGGCCCAGTCGGCCGGGATCGCCCGGGGGCGTGACGCGGGTAACGCGGAAGTAGCCAACCGCCTCGCGCCCGCTACTGACGCCGCGGGCATTGAACGACCAGAGACCTTCGAGCGCATTCTGGGGGGCGGTAAAATTGATATTCTCGCCTTCGATTGTACCCCGGTTGTCGGCAGTGGCCTGGAAGCCAGTGCCAAAGGTCGCCTGGTCGGGTGCAGTGACCCAGATCCCCACGCGCTCGCCGGCGAGGAAGCCGCTGGCGACGAACAGGAAGGTCGTGCCGGGCGGCCCGATCTCCGGGGTTACCCGGGCATTAATGCTGGGCGGGAGCGGCGGGAGCGGGGTCGGCATGGGCGCCGGAGGTGTGGCAGTGGTACCCGGGGGCGGCGCGGGTGCCTGGCGCTCCGGGGGCGCCAACCGGCGCCCCAGGGTACTGATCAATACCCGGCGTCCCGGAGGAAACTCAGGCCAGTACTCGAAGCGCGCCTTTTCGAAGTACTGCACGGTGTGCCAGCGACCGCTTTCGAGCTGCTCCTGGATCTCATTGCTGATGGGGAAGCCGAAAATACGCTCGGCGCCGCGGGTCTCCCAGATCTCCTTGAAGCCGTACTGGATGATGGTCTGAGTCTGAGGAATGTAGCGGCGGTCAGCGGTATTCTGGATAGGGGGCGATTTGGGGAAGATCCGCCCCTGCGTGATTTCCAGACCCAGGTTCCCCAGTTCCACCACGGGGGTGCTACCGCCCTGGGCCAGTTCAAAACGCGCCCGCTCGAACCACTGCGTGATACGACCATTGGGACCGGTAAACTCCTCGGTGATGGGAAAGCCGAAGATCTCAACCCCGCCATTGGCTTCCCAGAAAACGCGAAAGGCCCCGCGCAGGGTATGCTGGGTCTCGGGGAAGTAGCGCACATCGGATTGGGCCCGGAGCGCGGGTAGGCTCCCCAGCAGCAGGGCGAGCGCCAGCACCATCCCCGCCAGGAGCGTAGCCAAACGGCGTAGCGGTTGTGCAGCCATGCGGTCCTCCTTCTATCAGGCGCGGTTCCAGAGACGGGGGTCAACCGTGGCGGGGGTAGCCCGCAGGCGCGCCCGGGTATCCGCAAGGTGATCCCGTGAAGACCAGCGAGGTGAACCACAGTGTCGCGTGTCACTTTACGGGTGATCCGCGATCATGGGCTTTATCATAGTCTTTTTTCATGCGATCTGTCAAGCGTGTATGTAGAGGTGGGTGTTCACATTTGGGGTAATACCATTTTGGATTTTAGATTTTGGATTGTGGATTGCCACGCTGGGCAGCACAACGCCTGAAATCGCTTCAGGCAATGCGGCATCATCAACGGTAATTGGTATAAGGCGTCAACCCGGGTGCGCGGGCGTCCCGCCTGCAATGGCCTGGAATGCGGGCAAGATGCCCGCGCTCCCAGGAGAAGTGTGAATACGTACATGTGGAGCCCTCAAGGGCTGACAGGATGCGCACGGGTTTTTTTCCCTGAGAGGGCTGCGCCCGCCCAGACTCCTCCCTCGGAGAGGGGTATGGAGAAATCCGGGTTCCCCATACTCTGACATGATAGAGACAGTTTTTTGGGGGAGGGCTTGGCCCTGCCAAACCCTCCCGCGCGGGGTGCCGTATCCCGGGGCATGTCCAGGCGGTGTATGGGACGAGAGGCAGGCTCCGGAGGGAGAGATGCTTATTCGTCTGGCAATCGCCTGGATGCTGGGGATCGTCATTGCCGAGCAGGCCCGCCCCCCAACGGGCTGGCTGTGGGCTGCGGCGGGGGTGGGGCTGGTCATGGCGCTGGCCGTCCGGGGTCAGCAGCGAGGCACACTACGCCTGGCGGCCCTCGCGCTGCTGTGCGCGGCTCTGGGCGGGCTACGCTACATGGGCACGCTGCCGGCCCTGGGGCCGCAGAGCGTGAGCAGCCTGAGCGGGCGGGGCGAGGTCGTGCTCACGGGCAGCGTGGCCGGCGAGCCACGCCGCAGTGAGGAGCAGCAGCGCGTGGTGCTCCAGGTCGAGACGGCCACGGTAGAGGGAGCGACCGCGGCCTACGAGGGGCTGGTGCTGGTGGTATTACCGCCCTACCCTGCCTATGCCTACGGCGATCGGCTCGAGGTTCGGGGCGCGTTGCGCCGTCCGCGGGGCGCAGAGCGGCCCGGCGAGTTCGATTACCGGGCCTACCTGGCCCATCGCGGCATCTTTGTGATGATGACCAAACCCGAAGAGGCGCGCCGGCTGACGGGCCAGGACGGTCTGGCGCCCTTGCGGGCCGTGCTTGCCTTTCGCGCTCATTGCCAGGCGGTGCTGCTGCGCACCTTGCCCGAACCCCAGGCCGCCCTGGCAATCGGGGTCGTTCTTGGCATTCAGTCAAGCATCCCCGACGAAGTGTACCGAACCTTTTCGATCACCGGTACGAGCCATATCCTGGTAGTATCGGGATGGAACTTCACGATTGTGGCGGGGATGCTGGGAGCGCTGGCGGCACGCCTGCGCCTGGGGCGAGGGGCAACCCTGGCGCTGGCGCTGGCGGTGATGTGGGTCTATGCCGTGTTTACCGGCGCCTCGGCGGCGGTGCTACGGGCGGCAGCCATGGCCAGCCTGGCCGCCGTGGCCCGCGCCACCGACCGCAGCAGCGAGCCGTGGCATCTGCTCCTCGGCGCGTGCTGGCTGATCACTCTGGCAGACCCACACACGCTCTGGGACCCGGGGTTCCAGCTCTCGGCGCTGGCAACGGCCAGCCTCTTCGCCTACGCCACGCCGGTGGCGGCGTGGTTTAACCGGCGGCCCTTCAACTGGCCGATGATGGCTCCGGTCACAGAGGCACTGGTGGCAACATTCGCTGCCCAGGCGCTCACCCTGCCGCTGATCTTATACGCCTTTGGCAACCTCTCGCTGGTGGCGCCACTGGCGAATATCGTGATCGTGCCGGTGGTGCCATTCGCTATGGCTCTGGGCGCACTGGCGCTGGTAGGCGGCCTGATCTGGCTCCCGTTGGGGCAGTGGCTGGCCCTGGGGGCATGGCTGCCCTTCACCTGGATCGCCGAGGGGGCGCGCCTTCTGGCCATGCCACGCTGGGCCAGCGCGCAGGTGCCACCATTCCCGCTGTGGCTGCTCCTGGGTTGCTATGCCGCCATCGGGCTGCACTGGTGGAGCAGGCTACGCACCGCGGGAGAGAGCGCCTGAGGTGAACATACGGGGAAACCAGGTTTCCCCATCCCCCTCCCCGAGGGGAGGGTTTGGGAGGGCTTCGCCCTCCCGAGAATAATTATTTTCATTCCGGCGTTGTGCGGCGCAGCCGCATGTGAGGTGAACATACGGGGAAACCGGGTTTCCCCATCCCCCTCCCTGCGGGGAGGGTTTGGGAGGGCTTCGCCCTCCCGAGAATAATTATTTTCATTCCGGCGTTGTGCGGCGCAGCCGCATGGATGACTGAGGTGAACATAGGGGGAAACCGGGTTTCCCCATACCCCCGCCCACGGGAACGTGAACATATGGGGCAACCGGGTTTCCCCTCGCCCCCTCCCTGTGGGACGACAGGCCCCCGGAAGCACACTGCGTGGCGCGGGTATGCTATACTTGGCGCGCTGTGATGACGAACGCGATCGATCTTACGCCATTGATCCAGGCCATTCACGCGGCGCCCCAACGCCTGGTGTATGTTTTCGCCGGAGCAGGGAGCCTGGCGCTGCACTGGCTTCACGCCGTCGCCGGCTCGTCGCGCACGCTGCTCGAGGCCCGCGATTGCTACGCGCCCCGCAGCCTGGCGGTCGTCCTTGGTGCGCCCCCGGCCCGTGCTGTCAGCGTCGAGACGGCCAGCGCAATGGCCGATTGGGCCTGGAAGTATGCCGCCAGCCTGGCCGAAGGCCCCTGGCCGCTGCTCGGGGTGGGTTGCACCGCGGCGATCGTCACCGACCGGGCGCGCCGGGGCGCCGATCGGGCGGTGGTCGCCGTGCGCTCGGCCAGCGCTACGCGGATCTATGAGCTGCTCCTCGCCAGGGAGCGCCGCGACCGGGCCGGCGAAGAGGCGCTGATCAGTCGCCTGGTCGTCCTGGCGATCGCCGAAGCATGCGGTCTGGGAGCAGTGCATCTGGACCTGGAGCCGGGTGAGGCGCTGCATCTGGCGGGGATGGGCTGAGGTGAACAGAGGGGAAACCGGGTTTTCCCACCCGCGGTGAGCCTGTCGAACCGCGCCCTCCCGATGGGGCGGGTTCGGGAGGCCGCAGTCATCCCCGGAAAGATCCGGTTCATTCCAGTGATACGTGACGAAGGCGCATTGACGCCTGGCAGTGGAGCACCTGCAACCTGTGCCTGAACGCGATACCGAACCGACAAAAAGCCCGGATACCCCTATAGGGTCTGCCCTGCAACCTGCGCCTGAACGCGATACCGAACCGGAGGGTGTCCCCATCCCTCCTGCGGAGCGTGACCCGTTCCCGATTGACGAGGTCATGGCTACCCTCCGCGCGACTATGCCGGCGTTTCAACGGCCGCTGATCGACCAGATGGGGGTGGAAGGGACCACCCCGTTCCGGGTGCTCATCGCGACCATTCTCAGTCTGCGCACGAAGGACACGCTTACCGCCGTGGTCGCTCCGCGCCTCTTTGCCGCTGCGGATACGCCGGAGGCGATGCTTGCGCTCGGTGAGGAGCGCATTGCCGAACTGATCTACCCGGTCGGTTTTTACCGGAACAAGGCGCGGAGCATTGTGCAGATCTGTCGTGTGCTGATCGAACGCTACGGCGGCGCGGTGCCGGCTGACCTCGACGCGCTGCTGGAGCTGCCTGGCGTGGGGCGCAAAACGGCCAACCTCGTGCGTACCGCCGGCTTTGGCCTGCCCGGTATCTGCGTTGACATCCACGTGCACCGGATCTGCAACCGCTGGGGCTATGTGCAGACGAAGAACCCCGACGAGACGGAGCAGGCGCTGCGGGCGATACTTCCGCCTCAGTACTGGATCGAGATCAACGGTCTGCTGGTGACCCTGGGGCAGAATATCTGCCTGCCGGTGTCGCCGCGCTGTTCAGTGTGCCCGGTGGCAGCGACCTGCGCCCGTGTCGGCGTGACGCGGAGCCGGTAAGGGCCTGGAGGGTATCGGTTGCACCACGAAGGCACGAAGATCGTGCGGATGGGCGGCGCGGACGTTTCCCTGTAATACCATTTTAGATTTTAGATTTTGGATTGTGGATTGCCACGCTGGGCAGCACAACGCTTAAAACCGCTTCAAGCAATGCGGCATTATCAACGGTAATTGGTGTAAGTCAATGCTGCTTTTTCGCCTCCAGGTTGTCATTCCCGATGCTGGACGGTGGCAGAGCCGCTCCGGCGGGCCGCGAGCAGGGCAAGAGTCGCTTCGTGCTTCTCGCGGGTAATCGGGTAGAACCAGGTGAGGATCATCCCGCAGATCAGAATGAGGGTGGGCACCGGGCCGAGCATGAGGCGGATAGCCAGCCGGGCCGAGTCGGGCTGCAGGTCGGCGGGAAGGTTCTCGTTGAAGCCAGCGACTTGTAACCCCAGCCCTACCAGGAACAGGCCCAGGGCCAATCCCAGTTTCTGCAGCAGCACCATGAAGCCGTAGAACATCCCCTCGCGGCGCTGACCAGTCTCCAGCTCGTCCAGTTCAATCACATCGGGCATCATGCTCCAGGGCGCCAGGTAGGCGGTGGCAACCCCGGCGCCGGCGATCACCGCCAGGATGATTGCCAGGGTGATCTGTTCAGGTTGCAGAAAGAAGAGAAACGCCTGCACGCCAATCCAGATCACGCTACCGACCAGGTACACCGCCTTCTTGCCGATGCGCCGGCTCACCGCGCTCCAGACGAACAGAAACACCAGCGCCGATCCCTGCACCGCCAGGAGAAAGGTGGTGATCAAATCCGGCCGGCGCAGCCAGAAGGTGATGTAGAAGGTCAGCACTGCCGAAGTGACCTGCACGGCCAGCCAGGAGAACATGTAGATCCCAACCACGAACAGGTAGGGCCGGTTGTTGAAGACATAGCGAATCTGCTCGCCGAGGGAGAGATCTCTGGCCTCGGGGTCGGGTTCGTAGCGCTCGCGGGTACCCAGAAAGCACCACAGGAACGGCAGGGCGATCAGCGTGCCCACCACCGCGCCGGCCACCAGGTATCCGGTTTGAGGATCATCGGGGTACCGTCCGACAATCGTCTGGTGCAGAATGCCACCCAGGAGACTGCCACCGATACTGAAGGCGAAGCGGTAGGAGTTCAGGGCGGTACGCTCATCGTAGTCGCGGGTAAGTTCGGGAGTCAGAGCAGTGTAGGGGACATTAACAATGGTGAAGGCGGTGTCGAAGAGCAGGGCAATGATCAGGTAGTAGACGAACTTGCCGGTGACGTCAAAGGGCGGAACGATCCACTGGAGGAAGAAGAGCAACCCGAATGGCGCCGCGCCGAAGAGCAGCCAGGGGCGTCGGCGTCCCCAGCGGGTGCTGGTGCGGTCGGTCAGCCAGCCGATGATCGGGTCGTTGAGCGCGTCCCAGATCTTGACCACCAGGAGGATGGTACCGGCCAACCCCGGAGGCAGGCCAGCCACGGTGGTGAGGAAGAAGAGCTGGAAGAACCCGGCGACGATGGTGGCGATGGCAGGCCCCAGGTCGCCGGAGCCAAAGGCGAGTCTGGTGCTCAGGGGCAGGCGTTCGTGGACAATCAGATCGGTAGGGACGGCGGGCCCGGTCATGCTGGCTCCTTGTTGCAACCTTGCGCAGCCAGGTGGTCTGTCACGATGGTCGTGATCGATACAGCGAGAGGGGGTGCGGGAGGGCTTTGTCCTCCCGGCAAAAACCCGTTCATCACAACCAGGTTGACGAGCCACGAGGCCCAAACGTCGGCATAGCGTGGGCTTGTTCATCCAGGCGACTCGGACGAATGGAGAGCCAGACGAGTATAACAGGTATCTGTACTGCTACAATATGTTAGCGCACCTCTGGTGGGTGTATTGACTGAATGTTGTGTGCAGGTGATCAATGCATTATCACCCAAAAGCGGCGTTGACCCAGGTGCAACGCGCGCGAATCCAACAATTGTATCGTGAAGGAATGAGCCAATCCGCCCTGGCGCGTCAGTTTGGCGTGCATCGCCGCACCATCCAGCGTTGGGTTGGCCGGACGGATACCACGGATCGCTCTGGTGGACCGCGCACCCATGGGCGGCGCGTGGTGACGGAGACGTATCGCCAGGCCGTGATTGCCGAACGGCAGGCGCATCCGCAGGATGGTCCCAAACGGATTGCGCACGAACTCCGGGCGCGCTTCCCCACGGCCAATACGGCAACCGTGTGGCGCATCCTGAAGGACGCCGGCTTGACGCAGCGCCCGCCCAAAAAAACGGCAGCGGCGTCCGATCCCGGTCGGACGCCATCGGGTGCAACTGGACATCCGGGAATTGCCAGCGATTCGCGGGGGTCATGGGCGGGAATACCAGATCAGCCTGATTCATCTGCGCACCCGGATGAAGTACTCGGAAATCCATCCACGCGCCACCAGTCACCGGATTGCCGGAGTGCTGCAGCGGGCGATCGGCCGATTGCCCCCGTTTCATCTGGTGGTGACGGATAATGCGATGGTCTTTACCATGGCGCATACCCCGCATCCGGAGCGGCGTACGGCGTTCGAACGCACCATCACGGCCCTGGGCGTGCGGCATTGGCGGATCAAACCGCGATCGCCGTGGCAAAACGGGATCATTGAACGGAGCAATCGGACGGATAATGCGGAATGTTTCCATCAGCAGGAGTTCTCCTGTTCCGAACATCGTCGGTATGTGCATCGGTTATGGGAGATGTACTACAACGATCACCGGCCACATCAAGGGCTTGATGGCGCCACACCGTTGGCGATCTTCCGTCGGTACTATCCGATCCATGCCGCTGCCATGGGTGCGCTAACATAGTGAAGCAGTACAGGTATCCTTTAAGCCCGCCAGCAGAGATGACCAGGGGGGCCGGACGGCATCGCCACGGGGCGGTGGGGCGCGCCGGGGTGGCGCGGGGGCGACCGCGGCATTGCCGCGGGGCGGCGGGGCGCGGGGGCAACGGCGGGGCGTGCAGCATTGCCGCGGGGCGGCGGGGCGCGGGGGCGACGGCGGGGGTCAGGCCGAAGCATTCGCGTGGGCGGCCAGGGTGGCCCCGATGGGGGTGGGCGCGAATGCTTCGGCCCTACGGCGGGCGCCGACCGGACCCGCGGTTCACGCGGCATGCCGCGGGGCGGCGGGGTGGCACGGGACCGCCCCGGCATCCCAACGCCCCACCGGGTCGTCACTCACCGGCGACCCGGCGGGGCGTGCCGGTAGAGGCGCCCCGGTGGGGCGTCTCTACCGGTGCGGCGCGGCGGCACTGGGGGCAACAACAAGGCGCAGTTGCGATGGATTGCGCACATAGATCACCGGGTCGCCCTGGTACCATTCAATCGTCCCGGTGACCTGCACGCGCTGCCCTGGCGCGTAGAGTTGCTCGGGGGAGCGCGCAAAGTTCGGCCAGTCCTGTTTGAGGATGCGCACCAGGAAGTGGCCCCGGTGCGGCGAGTGGTAGGCAAGGTAGACGGCTTTCCCGTTGTTGAAGACCTCGCGCAGGACGCCCTCGACGGTCACGGTGCGACCAGCGTAGGCGCGGGCCAGGGTATAGTCAACCACGTCTCGCGACGTGAGGGCCTCCGAGGCGGTCATGTCCCGACCTGCTGCACCGGGGATGCTGACACCCCGGGGCTGACCGGGTTCGAGCGCAACCACGGCCCCATCGGTGCTCACGAAGTAAAGCGTATTGTTGCTGATCACCCAACCGGCATACTCGCTCCAGTAGCGGTCATAGACTGCGCCCTGGCGCCAGTAGATGTAGAATCCAGCGGGCCACAGGCGAGTATTGTAGAGGCTGGCGCCACAGTAGTGACCGGTGCTGAAGCCCGTTCCGCAGGTATCGGTATCCTGCGACGTGGCGATGTGCGGCAGGTTGGTGACTGGAATGGGGTTGGTACTTGTCCCACGGGCCGGCGAGCGGTCGCCGATGGTGTGGGCCATCCCGGCTTCCCAGTGGGCAGCGAAAATCTGGTCGCCAGCCAGCGCAAGGTAGGGCTGCTCATCGGTGGGAAAGAACGTGCCCTCCATGAAACGCACATCGCCGGCTCGGTAGCCCGGCACAGTGGTATCGTTGAGCATCAGCTCGCCCAGGTGCGAGTCCCACCGTCCATCGCAAGGTTGAGCCTTGCACGGCGAGCCGCGCATGACGACATAGGCCACTTCGGAGCCGTCGCTCAAACGCCTGATGACAGGCTGCGGACCCATCGGCATATAGTCGCCATCACCGAAGCCACCGTGGCCGACATTGGGCACAAAGGCCGTTGCGCCATTGTCAAGCCGCAGTGCCAGCAGGGCCTGCTCACGGGGATTGTTCTGCAGGTTGCGTCGCATCTCGGCATTGGTTGAGGGCCAGGGGTTCCAGGTCCAGAGGGTTTGCCAGTCGAGCTGGAGCTTGATCAACACCAGCCCGTTCTGCTCGGAGATCACCGGCCAGCCGTTGCTGACCGCTGCGAAATCGTTCTGTCCAGAAGCCGTTGGGTCGCCGGGGGTGTGCGGAGCGGTCCTGGTGCGCCACACCCGGCCACCATCAGCGCCGCGAATGCCATGGACGAAGAGGTCGCGTGAGGCGACCACCACCAGGTTGCGCGCGGCGGAATAGGCGGGCGGCGTATCAACGGGGGACCCGGCGTCGTAGCGCCAGATCTGCTGCATCGTGGCCTTGTTCACGGCATAGACCGAGGCGCCCATGGAGAAGAATACCCGATCGCTGCTGATGGCCGGCGGCAGGGGCAGGTTACTGTCGCCAGCGGCGGCGAAATTACCCAGGGTCCGTCCATCGGCAGCATCGAGCTTGTAGAGCGTTCCATTGCTGGATACAACAAACAGCGCCCTGGTGTCGGCATCATAGGCAGGAGTGGAATTGATGCTTCCGCCGGGATTGCGGTTCCAGACCGGAGCGCCGCTGGCGTTGTCGAGGGCGTAGACCCCGCGGCTGCCTGCGGCGATATAGACGCGACCGCCGCCGGTCACTGGCTGGCTGTTCCGCGGCAAACCAAATTTGCCGGTAGAGATGCCACCGTTGGCATCGGGGCCGTTCCAGGCCCACTTCCAGCGCCAGGGGGCAGGAACCGCGTCCGGGTAAAAACTCGTACGCTGGGCATTGAAGGCGTGCTGCGACCATTCGGTGGAAGGGTTGGACGGAGGAAGGCCAGGTAAGGCGAGAAAGGGTAGCAGGATCGGAACGTTTGGCCGCTGCCCAAAGCTTGTTATCTGAAAGGGTTGGAGAAGTGCAAAGCCTACCAGCAGGGCGATCACGGTGGCGGTTATCAGAGCGGGCCTTGAAGGTCGTCGCATAAGCTCCTCCGCGGCGTGGTTGGTTGGAATGCCATTTCGGTGTGCAGCGTGCTGCCATAGCCTTGCCGTGGGCTCTGGCTGTAGCGCATAGACGGGGCTCGTTCAATGCCAGTTGGTGTAACCGGTTAGCAGCACACGGTAAAAAACGCGCTGCCACCACGAAGGCAGCACGCAGGCGACCGTTGCCGCGGCCTTGTTCTACCCTGAGCGCCCCCGGGGCCACAAGGGTTTCTAGATTACAATAAGATTACAATTTGCAATAGACAGCTTTGCAGCTCCTGAGGTGAAAATAGCCCGCGCGCGGGAGGGTTCGGGGTGCCGGGGGGGGCGGGGTTGGCCCCCGCCCCAAATAGCCCGCGTGCGGGAGGGTTCGGGAGGGCGAGGCCCTCCCAGGAAACAACCCGCCAGCGGGGAGGGTTTGGGAGAGCTTCGCCCTCCCAAGAATAGGTATTTTCATTCCGGCGTTGTGCGGCGCAGCCGCATGGATGACTGAGGTGAACATACGGGGAAACCGGGTTTCCTCAACCCCCTCCCTGAGGGGAGGGTTTGGGAGGGCTTCGCCCTCCCAAAAACAAACCTGTTTTCATCTCGTTAATCGAGCAGGGCAGCCGCGCCATCACGCTCGGCTCGCTCATCCTTCAGCGCGACGCCGCTCAGTTTGAGCCGTCGCGCTTCGCTCATCAGATAGATCAGGGTCTGGGCGGCGGCATCGTAACTCTGACCGCGGGCATGGATGTTGGAAATGCAGTTGCGTTCGGCATCGGTGCGCCCGGGGCGCGGATCGTAGGTGAGATACACTCCCAGGCTATCGGCGACGCTCAGACCCGGGCGTTCACCGATCAGGATAGCAGCCTGCCGGGCGCGAAGCAGGCTCCCGATCTCGTCGGCGATGGCCACACGGCCCTGATGCACCACGACAATCGGCGCCAGGCGCCAGCCCAGGCCCTGCAGGGCTCCGGCTACACGGGTGGCAAGGGGCACGGCGTGGCGGTGCACTGCGAGGGCCGAGAGACCGTCGGCGATGACCAGGACGGCGTCGTAGGCGTCCCCGTCGGCGGGGGCGTGGGGAGGAAGGGCCGCCCGCGACGCCTCGCTCAGACGCCGGCCCAGGTCGGGGCGCTTCAGATAGGTTGACCGGTCAGGGGCGGCGCTGTGAACGATCAGCACGGGCAGATCGGTAGCGGCTGCGGCGGCGGCCACGCCTGCGGCGTCAAAGGGCAGATGTACGGCGTCACGGGCGCGGGCGTGGTCGTACTGAAAGGCCAGTTGGGCAGCGGTGGGCAGGCTATCGCCGGCCCGCCCCAGGGCGATGCGGGCGTTGGTGTAGCGGCGCAACCCCTGCCACAGGTCGGCAGAGGGTAGTGTTTCGTCAGACACAGGGAACCTCCTCGGCGAGAGGCGCCATTCGTGGAACGTACAACACCTCCCCACAGGCAGGGGCGTGAGGAAACCCGGTTTCCCCCTATGTTCACCTCAGTCATCCATGCGGCTGCGCCGCACAATGCCAGAATGAAAATATTTGTTCTTGGGAGGGCTTCGCCCTCCCAAACCCTCCCCGCTGGCGGGTTGTTTCCTGGGAGGGCGAAGCCCTCCCAAACCCTCCCGTACACGGCCTATTTTCACATCAGACACGCGCGCTGGCGAGCCGAGCCACTTCCCGGAGCAGGCGAGGCTGCTCACGCGGAGCCAGGCGTCCATCAGGCTCGATGATACCCATCGCGATAAGCCAGGCTTCAAACTCCGGGGCGGGTCGCAGGCCCAGGGTGGTTTGCACGAAGCGCACATCGTGGTACGAGGTGCTCTGGTAGTTGAGCATCACATCATCGGCGCCGGGCACGCCCATAATGTACGCGCAGCCGGCCACTCCCAACAGTACCAGGAGGTTGTCCATATCGTTCTGGTCGGCTTCGGCGTGGTTCGTGTAGCAGGCATCGCAACCCATCGGCACACCCATCAGGCGACCGCAGAAGAGATCTTCGAGCGCGGCGCGGATGATCTGCTTGCCATCGTAGAGGTATTCAGGGCCAATGAAACCAACCACGGTGTTGACCAGCAGCGGCTCAAAGTGGCGAGCCACCGCGTAGGCGCGGGCCTCACAGGTTTGCTGGTCAACACCATGATGAGCATTGGCCGAAAGGGCGCTGCCCTGACCGGTTTCAAAATACATCACGTTATCGCCGATGGTGCCGCGCCCCAGGGCCAGCGCGGCGGCGCGCGCCTCGCGCAACAGGGCCAGATCGATCCCGAATGAGCGGTTGGCAGCTTCGGTGCCGGCAATTGACTGGAAGACCAGGTCCACCGGGGCATGGCGTTCGATAGCCGTAATCTGGGTGGTGACGTGGGCCAGTAATGAGGACTGGACAGGGATGGCGTAGCGCTGGCGCAGGTCATCAATCAGCTCAAGCAGGGCTATCACGGCCTGCGGGCTATCGGTAGCGGGATTGATGCCGATCACCGCATCGCCGCAGCCGTGGAGCAGGCCGTCGAGGATCGAAGCGGCGATGCCGCGGGGATCGTCAGTGGGATGGTTGGGCTGGATGCGCGACGAGAAGCGCCCGGGCAGCCCGATCGTCGTGCGAAAGCGCGTCACCACACGGCACTTGCGGCTGATAGCCACCAGATCCTGGTTGCGCATGATCTTCGACACCGCAGCGGCCATCTCGGGCGTGATGCCGGGGGCCAGGGCGGCCAGAGCTGTATCGTCGGTCGCATAGGACAGCAGCCATTCGCGGAAAGCGCCCACGGTGAGGCTGCTGACGGGGGCAAAGGCAGCGCGATCGTGGGTGTCAAGGATCAAGCGCGTCACTTCGTCGTCCTCGTAGGGGATCAGCGGTTCCTCGAGGAAGGTGGTCAGCGGCACATCGGCCAGGCACAGTTGGGCAGCAACCCGTTCTTCGGCGCTCTCGGCAGCCAGACCGGCGAGCTGGTCGCCTGAGCGTTCAGGAGTGGCCTTTGCCATGAGCGTCTTGAGATCGTCGAACTGGTAGGTGCGTCCGCCGAGAGTTCGGGTGTAGGGCGCCATAACTCCTCCTGGGACGGTGATGCAGTGAGTCTGGGGAAACCCGGTTTCCCCATATGTTCACGTCAAGATCGGATGCGGCTGCACCGCGCAATGAAAGGATGAAAACTGATTTATTTTTGGAAGAGCTAAGCCTTCCCAACTCCTCCCCTCAGACAGGGGCGTGGTTCGGCAAGCTCACCACAGGTGGGGAAACCCGGTTTCCCTATGTCCCAACCGCCGTTGAGGGCGCCTGGCACCTCCACAGGCAGGGGTGCGGTTCGACAGGCTCACCGCAGGTGGGGAAACCCCATTTCCCCGTATTTTCACCTCAGGAAACAACCCATCGTGGCGAAGGTGGGGAAGCGGGAGCAAGACGCAGCTACTGGCTGCCGGAGGGGTAACCAGATTTCCCCTCTGGCAGCCAGCTTCGTGGCGAGCGGCAAACCGTCAAACGTGCTTCAGTTCGCGCTCGGCCTCGGCGATCAGCGCCGCTTCCTCCTCGGGCGCCTGGGCCACAAGACGCTTGCGGCTGTAGAAGAAGTAGTAAGCCACCATCACCGCCATAAAGATCGCCGTCCCGATCACGCCGGGCCGGTTAGCCTCGATCGCCATCGTGGCGAAGAGGGAAAGCACGGCCAGAACCGTGCCGACCACCGCCCCTGGCACCCCGAGGGGGCTCTTGTAGGGGCGGTGCAGGTTAGGACGGGTGATCGCCAGCTTGATGTACGAGAGCATGACCAGCGCGTAGGAGATCACCGCGCCGAAGACGCTCATCGTTAACAGGGCCGCGCCGACACTGCTGCCGCTGCCGAGGAGATCGATCAGCAAAGCCAGCACCAGACCAACCACACCGCCGAGGACCAGCGCCCGGGCCGGGGTATGGCGCGCGCCGGTAACGGAAATCCAGCGCGGGATATAGCCGGCGCGGGAGAGGGAGAAGAGCACTCGCCCGTAGGCATAGATGATGGTATGGAAGCTCGCCACCAGACCCGTGAGCGCCACCAGGGTCAACACGATCGTCGTGGCGCCGGCGCCAAAGATGGCGCGGAAGCCGATCTCCAGCGGCGCCGCCGATTCGCCGACCTCGGCCGCGCCGCCACCCACGCCGGAGTTGAGCACCAGGGTCAGCAGCGAGAGCGCCAGCAGGGTGAGCAGGCCCCAGATCAGCGCTTTGGGAATGTCGCGCACCACATCGTGGCTCTCCTCCGCGGCCAGCGGGAGTTGCTCAATCGCCAGGTAGAACCAGATGGCGAAGGGGAGGGCCGCGAACACACCGTACCAGCCAAAGGGGAGGAAGGCGCTGTTCCCCGGTGCAGGCTCGATGTTGAACACCAGATCCCAGCTAAACGCTCCTGACGCAACCGCGCCGATGTAGAACACCACCAGCGTGCCGATCGCCAGGAGGGTGACGATCAGGCCGACGCGCAGCGTGAGGGCCGTGCCGAGCACGTTGATGCCGACGAAGACGGCATAGAACACCACCCACCAGACGTAGAGCGGCACGAAGGAGAAAATGGTCTGCATATAGGCCGCGATGGAGGTGACAATCACGGCAGGAGTGACAACGTACTCGATGATGTCAGCTACACCATTTACGAACCCAAGTGTCGGCCCAAAGGCATTGCGGGTGAACGAGTAGAAACCGCCGGCGTGGGGCAGGGCCGCGGAGAGTTCAGCGATCGAGTAGACCATGCACAGGTACATCACCGCCACGACGAAGGTGGCGAGCAACAGACCACCAAAGCCACCCGCCGATAGCCCATAGTTCCAGCCGAAGAAATCGCCGGAGATCACCGCGCCGACGCCCAGGGCCCATAGCAGCACCCAGCCAGCGCTCTTGCGCAGGCGGCGCTGCGCCAGATACTCTGCGCCCACCTGCTCGTAGGTTACTCCTCCGACATCGACCTGTGCCTTTCCACCGAGCGCCTGCGGATTCTCAGCCATAACCGGACTCCTCCTACCATGCCATGCTCAGACCAGAACAAACGCGCATACCTGGACCAACGCACGGCTCCGACGCGCGATACACTGATCGGCGTCTGACCGCACACCAGCCACAGGCTGGAGGCGGCACTGTAAAGCTGCCGCGCGCATAAACGGCAGCGCATCCAGGCAGCATGCGACCGGGGCAAGGCTATGCCCACCCGCTGCATTGAAGGAGTCGCGGTCGCTCGTCACACATGCTGGGGAAAGTACTTTAACTGTACCGGATCGGGAACAGCTTGTCAAGCAACGTGGGAGTGCGGGCAGCGTGCCCTCGAACGCTGACCGGGGCGGGACGACCGCGCTCCCGGGCTTGCGTGGTTACCCCAACGCCGAACGCATAGCTCATCCGCGCTTGCGCCGCACGAGGATGCGGTAGCAGAAGAGGAAAAGCACGCTGCCGCCGCTGGCCCAGTAAAGTCCCTGGATCCAGGGATTTGCGCTGTCGGTGCCGCTGAAGATGCCGTGAAGCAGCGCCAGGGCGAACAGCGCGAAGCTCAGGAAGTGAATCAGCCGCCACGCGCTGCGCCCCATCCACGCCTTGACGTAGAAGCTCAGACCGACCAGGGCCAGCAGGTACAACCCGATCTGGCCGAGGCCGACCCAGAGGGGTTGGTGGTCAGCATAGGCAAAGGGAACCAGAATCTGACGCAGGTCGGCCTGGATGTAACGATCACCCAGCAGAATGAGGGCGTGGAACAGCGCAAAGGCCAGCCCCAGCAGACTGGTATGCTGGTGGAGATCGAAGGCAACCGGTCCCCCTGGCCAGAGACGGGCCAGCCGGCTGGTCATCATCAGTCCAGCGAGCATGGAGAGCCAGAGCAAGACGTAGGCGACCATGGCGCTGCTGCGGGCCAGGTACCAGTAGGCATGCGGCGCATCGCCCAGCAGGGAAGCGCTCAGGGCCGGCAGCCAGGCAGGCAAGAGAAAGACTGCGCCGAGGGCGCCGGCAACCGTGGCGGCGAGGAGGCTGAGCAAGGCGGGCAGAGAGATGGCCGGGGCCATCGTGTCGTAGGACTCCCGGGCCGCCGCGGGGCTGGCCGTGACCGCGGGTTGCGGCGCCGCGGGGCTGGCCGTGACCGCGGGTTGCGGCGCCGCGGGCGCATCGGGCGGCATGGTTTGTTTGGCGGCGTTGGCTGCGCGAATGGCGGCCAGGCGGGCGGCTTTTTCGTTGGTCATGGTAGTTCTCCAGTTTTGAGGTAAACATATGGGGAAACCGGGTTTCTCCACCTGCGGTGAGCCTGTCGAACCGCACCCTTGCCTGTGGGGGCGGCAAGCCCTCCCCAGCGGGAAGGTTTGGGAGGGCACAGCCCTCCCAAAGATACCCCTGTTTTCATTGCGGCGTTGTGCGCCCCGCGCACGGGGCCTGATGTGAGCATACGGGGAAACCGGGTTTCCCCACCTGCGGTGAGCCTGTCGAACCGCACCCCTGCTGGCCGGGGCGCCAGCCGCTCCCACCAGCGGTTGGGAACTGGGGCAACCGGGTTTCCCCACCTGCGGTGAGCCTGTCGAACCGCACCCCTGCTGGCCGGGGCGCCAGGCGACTCCACCAGCGGTTGGGGGGTGGGGAAAGCGGGTTTCCCCGCCCCTCTGCCTGCCGGGGTGGCAAGCCCTCCGCTCGTGAGGTGGCGAGACAACCGGTTTCGCCGACGCCCCGGCTCGCCGGGTTGAAGAGCTGTGAGGAAACGCGGTCCTCCCCGTGTCGTGCCCGGGTATCACGTTCCTCCATCGTTCCACAGGAACGGTTCGAGCGTTGGCGTGCGCAGCACGGCGCCATCGGCGCGGACCAGAAGCCCGGCCAGCCAGGGGCGCGCGTTCAGCCAGGCCAGGCCGGCATCGCTCCCCAGAATGAGCGCGGCCTTCGTCGCGATCTCGGCATCGGCGACCCGTGCGGCCACCACGGTCACGCTGAGCAGGTCGGTTTCGGCGGGCATACCGGTACGCGGGTCAATGATGTGATGACGCTCGGCAGTGCCCTGACGCCAGCGCCGGTAATCGCACCCGGAGGTCGCTACGCCGCCGGAGGCGATCACCAGGAGCGCCAGGGGCTGGGCGCCGCCACGGGGATCCTGCACGCCAATCGGCCAGGCTGTGCCGTCGCGGCGCGGGCCGCTGATGGCGATATCGCCACCGACGTCAACCAGCGCCGGCCCGTGGTGAGCAATCAGGCCCAGGGCCCGGTCGGCGGCCCACCCCTTGGCAACTCCGCCCAGGTCGAGGCGCATACCCGGGGGGCGACTGATGCTGCTGCGGGCCAGATCGACGCCGATACAGCGCCAGTCGGCGACCGGTTGGGCGGGCAACGTTGCGGTAGATCCCTCCTCGGCGGTGACAGCGGCAAAGTCGCGGTCATAGCCGGCGCGCTCCAGCGCCTCCAGCACCAGAGGCGTTACCAGGCCGCCGGTCGTCTCAGCAGCGCGCACGGCGAGGGCAAGTACCTCGGCCAGGGTCGGGCTGAGGGCGAGCCACTCGCGTTCAGTGTGGTTGAGATGGCTCAGTTCGCTGTCCGGGCGGAAGCGGCTGAGGATTGTTTCCCAGGTCGCGAAGCTCTCCTGGAGGGCCACCAGGGCCGGCCGGGCGATAGCGTCAGGCGCCTCAAGCCCGATCAGGATCTGGCTGCCCATAGCGCGGAAGGTGTGTGTAACCATGAGCTGTATTACCAGGGTATGAATACCGTGCGGTACAAGCCACGCCGGCTCGGATGTTCTGTCCGCCCTTAAACCCCGCGGGGGGAGGAGCCTGGTTCCCCTCTTAGCGTGACGAGCGGGTCACCGTCACCGGTGCGGGTTGTACCGCAGCGATGCCGGGCGCGCTTGTGGAGACTGCCTGGCTCGCCGCCGGGGCCGGGCTGGCTGCGATCAGCGGCGCGGTCGTTGCCGCAGGCAGTGATTGCACCGTCGCCACGGGCGGCAGCGTGGGGATCTGCGGTTCGCTGAGCAGCCACGCGGGGGGTGGCGCGGTATAGGTTGTACCGCCGGCAGATGCGCCCGCCAGCGCCCCGGCGGGTGACGAGGCGCTCAGGACGGCCCAGCCGGCCAGGGTACCCGCAAGCGAGGCAACGGTGATCAGTGCTTTGACCCCGGATACTCCCGCGGGTCGCGCAGGTCGTCGTTCGGTGGACATGCTTCAAACTCCTGTAGCTATCTGGTTTGCGGTACGAGAACGGTATGCGGCTGCGCCGCGCAACGACACGATGCACATGGGGTTGTTGCCTGGGAGGGCGCAGCCCTCCCAAACCATCCTCACCGCAGAACCCTGACTGTCAGTCATCGTGCTCATCGTGGCGCCTGTCATCGAACCGGTGCTCGCTGTCCTCGCCCGTGGCGATTCTGGCATAGACAACCTGGCCGGTGGTCGCGTCAACATAGACGGCGCTCCGGTCGCTGAACTTCACATCGTAGACCGGCAGGCCGTGCTCGGTCTCGCGTTCGACGGCGACGACCTGGCCGCCGTAGTAGCGTTGCGCCACGGCAATGGCCTGTTGCTCACTGATGGCCGCGCCAGCAGAGGGCGCAGCGGCAAGTGACACGCTGCCGGGCGCGTTGCTGGTTGCCCGGGCCTGCGTGGCGCTGGCGAGTTGTTGATTGGCGCTGGCAATCTGGGCATTGGCCGCTTCAAGGCGGGCGTTGGCCTCGGCCAGAGCGGCCTGATAGGCGGCTTCGCGTTCGCGCAACAGGGCCTCCACGGTCGGGTCAAGGGCAGCGGGAGCAGCCGATGGAGTTACGCTGGCGTCGCCCGCGGGAAGCGCGCCCGCTGTCTGGCTCGTGGCGCCGCTCATATAGACGCTCAGTCCGCCGACGATAACCAGAACGAAAGCGGTCAGGGCCGCGGCGATGACCAGGGCAAGACGCTGGCTCATAGGTAGGTTCCTCCTCAATCATCAAGCGTTACCGTGAACATTGGGGAAACCGGGTTCCCCATCCTCGCGCCCGCATCGGCGAGCGTCTGGTTGTCCCGCAGGCTTACGGGAGCCTGACAAGTTTCATTGCTGCCAGGGTAACGGATGAGGTTTGGAACTTTCTTGGAAGGGCCTGGCAAGTTTCCAATCTTTTTCCAAGGTTGATCGTGTATGCTGATGGAAACACCGGGAAACCCGGGCTTCCCCACCTGCGGTGAGCCTGTCGAACCGCGCCCCTGCCTGAGGGGAGGGTTTGGGAGGGCTGCACCCTCCCGGGAGAATCGCTTTTCATGCAACGTGAGACCGGCGCACCGACGCCGGAAGGAGAGATCAATCCCTGCGATGCGTGTTCTGATAATCGAAGATGATCAGCGCCTGGCCCGCCTGGTCGCCCGCGTGCTGGGTGAAGTTCATTACCAGGTGGATGTGGCGCACGATGGCGATACGGGTCTGGACCTTGCCCTCCGTGGCAGCTACGATGTGGCAATTGTTGATTGGATGCTGCCCGGGCGCGACGGGCCGGCAATTTGCCGGGCGGTGCGGATGGCGCGCCTCCCGATGGCGCTGCTGTTGCTGACCGCCCGCGGCCAGATTGAGGATAAGATCGCCGGTCTGGACAGTGGAGCGGATGATTACCTGGTCAAGCCGTTCGCCTTTGAGGAGTTGCTGGCGCGGGTGCGCGCCCTGAGCCGCCGCTTCATGCCGCCCGGCGCTGAGGCCCAGGAACTGCGCGCGGGCGCGATCGTCCTCGACCTGCGCGGGCACACGGCGCGCCGCGGCGCCCGCACGCTCGACCTGACGCCCACCGAGTGGAACCTGCTGGAATATCTGATGCGTAACCAGGGCCAGACCCTGACCCGCCAGCAGATCCTGGATTACGTCTGGTCGTATGAACACGATGTGCAACCGCAAATGGTTGACGTGTACATTTCTTACCTGCGACGCAAATTGAACGAAAGCGGGGAGCGCGATCCGATCGTGACCGTTCGTGGCGTCGGCTATCGGCTGGAGGCGCCCGATGTTTAGAGGCTTGCGGTTACAACTGACTTTGCTCTACACCCTGGCGGCATTCATGCTCGTGGCGCTGGTGGGTGGCGGAGCCTATCTGGTGGTGGCGCGGTACTTTCAGCAGGTGACCGATCTGGCCCTGCGCCATAAGATGGCGCACGAGTTTAATGCGCTCAACGCGCCTCTGCCTGCCGACCTGGTCTCGGCGGACCGTGACTGGTCGCTCATCCGCAATGAGCCGGGCCTGTTGTCGCGTCAGTGGACCGCGCCGCTCTCGGAGGCCGAGGCGGTGAAGCGGGCGGTGGCTTACCACGGCAACGGCGCGCCCGAACGGGTTGAGCGTGAAGAGAAGCGTGGCCGGGAGGTGTACGAGGTGCGCTTTCCCGATGGAGCGAAGGTGATTGTGGATCGGTCCAGCGGGGCCATCCTCGACGCTGAGGGCGGGACGGAGCGCAGAGGGGAGCACGCGCCGCTTCCGACGCCTGCGGCTCCAGGTGCGCCGCTCGCCTACGATGGTGAACTGGCAGCCATCTTTGTGTTGCCGCTCGATACCTCAGGCCAGGTGCTCTTCAATCCCAACCCGGCTGCGGCGCCGCTCGCCCCGGATCGGCAGGCCCTGGAGGCCGCGCTGAGTCAGGGCAGCGACGAGCGCACGGTGAGCCTGAGCGACGGGCAGCGGGTGCGCCTGTTGACCTACCGCCTCACCCGCGCGGACGGGCCGGCGGCGCTGCAACTCGGCCGGGTGCTCAGCGACCAGGACCGGGTGCTCTGGCAACTGGCCCTGGGTTTGCTCGTGCTGGGGAGTTTGAGTATGGGGTTGCTGGGCGCGGCAAGCTGGTGGCTGGCAGGACGGGCGCTGCGCCCGGCGCAGGCGGCCTGGGAGCGTCAGCAACGCTTCATCGCCAGCGCCAGTCACGAACTGCGCACACCGCTGACCCTGATCCGCGCCAGCGCCGAGGTCGCGCTACGCAACGTTGCGCCCGAGGATGCTGACCAGCGCGAGTTGCTCGGTGATGTGCTGGCCGAGAGTGACCATATGCGGCGACTGGTGGACGACCTGCTCACCCTGTCGCGGCTGGACAGCGGCCAGTTGCCGCTGTCCCTCGCGCCGGTCGAGGTGTCGCCCTTCCTGGCCGAGGTTCAGCGTCAGGTGGCGCGGTTGGGAGTTGAACGGGGTGTGACGGTGATGCTGGAGGAGGCGGGAGGGGAGGTTTGCGCCGATGTGGACCGCCTGCGCCAGGTGCTGTTGATCATCCTCGATAATGCCCTGCGGCATACGCCGTCGGGTGGGCGCATTACACTCGCGGCAACGCCCCGGGGCCGCGAGGTGCGCTTCCAGGTGACCGATACCGGCAGCGGGATTGCGCCGGAGCACCTGCCCCACATCTTCGAGCGCTTCTACCGGGTTGACCCGGCTCGCGGGCGCGCCAGCGGCAATGCCGGGTTGGGCCTGTCGATCGCGAAGGCGCTGATTACGGCGATGGGCGGGCAGATCGGGGCGAGTAGCGCGCCCGGCCAGGGTACGACGGTGTGGTTTACCTTGCCGGGCAGATAGGCGCCGCTGCGCCCCTACGCCCCACCCTCCTCCCACGGTTCAGGGGCGGACAGAACGTATGAGCGCCGACGGGCGGTATGGCGTGGGGATGCGCTGCCTGGTCCTCACCCCCTCCCCCTCTCCAGCGAAGCTGGAGAGCCTGCGCTGAGCCT
>OGCI01000242.1_pt1 | contig 70344 bp, 65 predicted proteins | sample 1570021 | NCBI WGS metagenome assembly OGCI01 (sample SAMN06264664, study PRJEB24512) | hot springs metagenome | isolation source: Hot spring water | place: South Africa: Tshipise | collected 2015-06-21
GTGAAAATGTTTATGAAAATATATAATAATAGTTGAGCTATTAACCCATACCATCATAAGTCTTCGAGTTTTATCAGAGATGAAATGCGATTTTTGCGGACTGACAAACCCGGATAACGCTCGTTTTTGTATGCAGTGCGGAAAGGATTTCCAAGCATCCAAAGACGATAATTCGCTTTTTGAATACACTGAGTCTGACTCCTTTACCCCTTCTGGTTCACTCGAAGAGCTACCCCTGTCGAAGGAGAGGAGGAAACTTGCCACAGAATCTGAACAAAAAGAGCAGATAAGTCTCGAAGAAAAAAAACGCGCTCTGGAGAATCCCCGAGTCATACTTCCCATGGGCAAACCTGATGAGGAAGAAAAAGAGAACTCTCTAGAAATATTTCAGCCCGAGGCAAGCAAACTGACTGTTGAGAACAAGGTTTTCTGCAGTCTTTGTAGTTTTGGAAGCCCTGCCGACAGTAAATACTGCTTTAACTGCGGCGCCCCCATTGACGAGGCTGAAGAACGAATCACAGATAATTTCGGGCAGGACGGTTCAATTCCGCTTGCTCCACCGGAGGAATATACATTCGACACGAGCACACTCGCTCCAATGAGGCCATCACATGATGAGGGTCTAACACCTGCGAAAAAAGAAAAGAAAATTAAAGTTAGGTGGGAGTTCAGATGGGGAATTCAGGAATGGATTGCCGTGATAATTGTTACCTGTGCGGTCGGTTTTGCGGTGTGGTTCTTCCTGCTGGGTGGAAGTGATATTTTCACCTACGAAGCCAAGAAGATCCGTCAAGCGGGAAATACGATGGAAAACCTCACGAGCTTCCAGTACGCCTCCCGTGGCGCGGTCGAAGGGAAAGAATCTGGCGTTTATGAATTATCCGGTCACGCGAATTACATAAAGCCCGAGAAATTCGAGGTATTTTTTAGCACTTCTCATCCACAGAAAGGTCCCCGCAGGTATCATCAGATTAGAATAAGCAATAAATCATATTCATTGAAGGAAGACAGGTGGGTCAAACTGAAAAGTGGCGAGGCGGTTTTTGGAATTGGCGGCCTCTGGAAAAGTTTCACCAGCGTTGAGAACCTGGGAAGGAAAAATATCAACGGCAGGGAATTCCACAATTACCGTTACAGGGTGCCCGCCCGGAATCTGACTAGCATGTTTGGCGTGCAAAACCCCGATGCGGTTTCTGACGCTGTCGTTGAAATTTTCATAGATTCAACAACGCATTACATAAACAGGATCACCGCCGTTCTCTACAACTTTGAAATTGAAGTAGAGCGGTCAACATTGAAGCTCGAGTTCAATCTTGTGGCGGTTAACCAACCTTTTCAGATAACGAAACCGATCTGAATGGAGCGCACTGGGTATAACCCACGAGAAACCTAATCAACGATTTCAATTCCTTTGGGCGCTTTATACTTCTTCTTAAGAGAATCCCCTCTCCTCTCAACCCTTGCCTCTATAAACCCGCAGGGAGTGGGCACCCTTCCCTCGACCCACTCGAACCTTTCACATCTTGGATCAAATCTGCATTTCTTATACCCGACGCCCACAGGTCTTATTCCGAGAACGAACTTTGAAAGAAGCGGAACAATCCCTGCAGAGGAGCCGTGACAAAGCGAGACCGGATGGCTAGGGATTTTGCCTCCCGTCTCAACCCACTCCCAGAAAGTGCTACCTGACTCATTTTCAACCATATTCCCCCAGCAGCGCCTGATAAGCTCCATAGCCCCCTCATTATCTTTAGCCATGAACCTTGCAAGCGCTTCGAAATTGTTCATGAATGGTATTACTTTTCTGTTATGGGGAATCAATGTGGAGCTTAAAAACGGAAAATATGGAGAGTCAACATTCATGGAGCCCCAAGGCTCCCACATTGATTTTCGAATGTATCCAAGGATCTTGTTTGTCTCATCGGGCTCGTTTACAAGCCCTGATATTATGGACAAACAATTGGCATCTTGCGGGACTCTCCTCCTGTTCTCCGAGGTGTCTATGAAAACCCCGTTTCTTGAATCCCACAGTTCCCTGAATATCGCTTCCCCGAGCCTGTAAGCCCTCGAGACACAGCCTGCTGAAAAATCGCCCTCGTCAAGTTCGTACGCAAGAAATGACGCGCAATTCAAGGCCCAGTAATATAGGATGTTCGTGTAGGAAGGCTTACCTCGTCTCAACACAGAAAAGCACCACTCAGCGCTATTTGACGGCGACTGCCTGAAAAGACCCCCCTTAGTTTGCGAGTGAAGGTAAGAAAGCGCTCTCTTAACCACAGAAAACAGTTCACGTGTTGTCTCGATATCCGATGTGTGCAGGTAATATTGGTAAAAAGTTATGATCCACCAGGCAACGTAATCGCCGAAAAGCGAGCTCAGCATGGTTGTAAAGGGGCTTATCATGCTGCATGCGGGAATGTATCCGTCTTTCCTTTGCCCTACCGCAAGAGAAATCAAAGAGTCCCTTACAGCATCGGTATTATAGACGCTCATGTACTGGGCTGCGCCCATCAGCGACAGGTCCGCGGACCAGATTAATCGGTCCCTTTTAGCGCCATTAATTAACACCCACTGTCCATCACCAATCCTTTTGCTTGAGTCTATCCCTCCAAGCCTCGGGTCTATGGTGCACATTTCAATCGTATGCAAACCGGCAAACCAAGCCTTGTTAAGGGTTTCATCATCGCACAGGAAATAACCGGTCAAATCCTGACTCTCCGGAATGTGGGCAGTGTACTCAACCCATGCCTCTTCTAGCCGTGCAGCTCCCGCTGAAAGGGGATACAGCCACAAGTACCTGAAACCCCCGCAGTGCTTAACTTCGGTCACCGAACCATTCTTTATCTTTACTCGGTAATCCCTGACGCCGGGGTCTTTCCCGGTAAGTGTGCGCGAGATAATCGGTTTTAAGATGTGCTGGACAGACTCAACCGCCTGCAGTCCCAGGGTGTGACCGCCTTCTGATTTGATCAGAAATCTCGGATACCCTCCAACTTCCACTCCGAAATCCAGGAGTAACCCATTTGCCCGGAGAGGTTTCAGAACAACCAAACGTTCGCGCCCGTTTGAGTACGATACCCATTCGGTGACCCTTCCCCGGAGATCCGTAACTCCAACCGCTTTGGGGTAAACCTTCCTCCGGGAAGGCTCAAGCCAAAAATCTTTTACAGCCTCTCTCTCTTTGAGTACCGTCCTCAATAAATTTTCCTCTCCTCTTCTCTGTGCGAAATCATGCTCACCGAATTTTATTTATCATTCCTTTTTTTAGGCAACCGACAAAGCATGCCTACATTAGAAGTTTTGGAGGGAACGAGTATGTGTTAATAAAGTCCAGGAAATATATATCTCACAGATGATAGAATTTGTTCGCCGGGCGCAGTCTGATTAGTGGGATTTGATGGAGGCGGGACAAATGGATGAGGAATTCACAATTGCGGTCTTTTCGCCAAACGACCCACGACCCTGGGTGAGAAAAGAAAACACTAAGATGATGCTCGATCACGAAGCTAAATTGATTAACGCGCTTAAGGGTAAAGGATACAAGCTTGTGCGGGGAGGCGATGGGTTTATAGAAAGCGACCAGATCGCATGGAACACCAAACTGGTTCAGGAGCATATTAAAAGGATATCTGAAAGCAATCCCTCTGTACTCATTGTCAATCAGGGCTCGTGGACTTTTCCCTACGACACCATTGATGCCGTAAAGCTTCTATCTGCGCTTTCCAAAGAAATTCCTCGGGTCATAATGTTTTGCTATAAGGACACCACGGTACCTGGACTAGTCGCCGGCATGTCTGCTGGAGGGGGTTTAAAGAGGATCGGCGTACCATTTGTGACCTGCTACGGCAAAATCGACGAAGATCCCAAAGTCTTGGATGACCTCGAGGAAGTGATCGGTTTCTATCGAAAGAGATGGGAATCGAAGAATGCCGTCCGTCGTGTTTTAGATGAACTCCCGTTTCAGAAGTACGTGGCATTCGGCGGAATGAGTCTTAAAATGGCCACAACCACAGCGGATGTCGATCAGTGGCAGAAAATTTTCGGGGTTTCCTATGAGGCGCTAGATCAATCAGTTCTCACTGACAGAGCACTTGAGATGGTCTCATGGGAGGGTTTTCCGGGAGCGAGCCCCTATCACATACACGATATAAGGATAGAAAAAGCGCTTGAATATACACTGAGCGGAGGGCACGGCGTATTTGATTTTTCAAGAGAGAAAATGACGGGACCTGAAAAATTTGTCCTCCAGATCGCTTATTATTTCGCTGCTTTCGACATTATCACCGACTCAGGCGCAACCTTTGCCGGCATAAAATGCCAGGATGAATTAAGCGCAAAATACTGCACAGTCTGCCCTGCTGCCGCTTTTTTGAATAACGATGTCGGTCCGGACGGCAGAAAAAAGCCAATCATACCGGTCGCTTGCGAAAACGATATGGACTCAGCCCTTACTCAGCTTCTTTTGCATCTCCTTTCAGGCCAACCCGCCGGTTTTGGGGACTTTAGGGACATTGAGAACGGAGTCCTTGCGATAATCAACTGCGGTCAGCATCCTCCGTACTTTTTCGGTACACCCTCGGAAGAACCGGAAACAAAACTTAACAGGACAGAATACCTCGGTCAGGAATATTATTATCTTGCCGGCGGGAGCGCGGTCAGAGGGAGAACGCCGGGAGGACAGACCATCACGGTGGCGCGGCTGGGAAGACAAAACCTTCGTTATGAGCTCGTTGCCACGGTTATCGAAACCATAGACGTTCATCCATCGGAGTATGAGAAATATACGCCCTCATGGCCAATCATAAAAGGAAAGACGCCCGTTGATGATGATGTGCTCATCGAGGCCTGGCCCTGTAACCACCTCGCTTTTACCTTCGGGGACTGGACAGCCGCTCTTGCTGAAATTTCGCAGAACTTGCAGATTGGTTTCAGAATTTTCGATAAGAACGGACGGGAATACAGGAACGCGCCTTAATGGTTCCAGCCCGCATATGAAAATGCTTTGGCTCAAAATCCAAAGAGAAGCCTCATGGTTTAACTTGTCACCTACCCGCACGGCAAACAAACTGTATTCGTCTCGTATTGCGACTTACCCCACCCAGGTCATAGGCGTCAAAAGCGTAACATTCTTTAAATCCGGAGCGTAATATCACATCCTTGAGGTAATCGAGAGGGTATGCTCTTTCACAGTGCGTTTCTCTTTTCATCTCATCGCAATTCTTTCTGATACTTATGAAATTCGTCATCGAGATCGTGAGAATTTTCTTTTTCTCATTCCAGTCCGATTCCCATATCGATACTCCCTGGCGGCACCTGTGAACCTGAAGGTCATTTCCATCCTCAATGCGAAGTTCATTCTCCGTGTTAACGTCAAAAACCGCCCATCCTCCACTGTTAAGGGAAGAGGCGAATTTCTCAATGGTCAATTCAAGTTCATTTTCCTCGAGTATGTAATTTATTGAATCGAAATTGCACGTCAGAAGGTCCACTCTCTCGGGCAAGCATATTTCAGTGAATTTCTGCTGGAGAAAAATTACATCCTCCGACCGAACTCTTCTTTTCGCGACGTCAAGCATCCACGCCGAACCGTCCACGCCGTAAACACGCTTGCATCGCGATTTAAGATATAAGACAGCAAGACCGGTTCCGCAAGCGATATCAGCCGCGGTATCAAAAGAAAACCCGAACCTGCTCTCGATTATCTCGAATCTCTCCTTCCAGCATTCGAAAGCGTATTTCCCCACAGTGTCGTCATACAAAAGCGCGAACTCCCTGTACGGACTTTCAGATTGCACACCTCTTGAGCTCTTTCTTCCCTGCTCCATTTTTACTCAGCCCGAAAACCTTGAAAAAACCTGCGACAACATGAATATAACAGAAAAACCATATTTTATTAGATTCAAATCACGTTGAAACCGTTTGAAAACAAAGCGGTAATAAAGTATAAATCTGCAGCCTCGGCATCTTTAAGGCTGTTAACAGGAAGCGTCCGGTACGTACGGTAATTTCAAATCAAGTTCTCACACAGGCGTTTTTGAGAGCATAGAAGTGTGTTGCCCTTGTTGCGAATAAAAGTTAAGATTTATTCCGCCTCATCCCTGCGCGAATCGTGCATTTTCTAAGAGGCCAGCGAGATGAGAGGGTACCTTTTAAGTCACGAGGGGGTAAAATGAAGAAAAGAAAAGTAAAGAAGCTCGAAAAGAAAGCAAAAAAGCTTGAAAAGAGAGCCAAGAAGGCGAACAAGAAAGCGCAAAGAGCTTTGAAAAAGGCCGAAAAGGCAAAAAAGAAAATCTCCCCGGAATAAAAAATCTTTTCGATTTCATATATTTATTCAACGCATCGGATATCCCGCTTCTGAGCGTGATCCTACAGCTGCTATATTAAAAGCAAGACAACATTACCCAGCGGTCGGGGGTAACACCCAACCCTGATACCGCGTTTAATTTAAGCCTGCGGGATGAAATCTGCGGGTCTGTGCTCGACGAGCGTAATCGCCTCATTCTCGCAGACGACCTTGCAAAGACCGCAACCCATGCATTCCGCTGCGTTCACTTCCATAACGTTTGTTTTGGAGTTCAGTGAAAGCGCACCGAAATAGCATCTTTCAAGGCAGGTCTCGCAGCCCTGGCAAAGATCGGGGTCAATCGACGCGACAAATCTGCTCGGATCGCACATTTTCAACTTTTTGTTTATCAGTACGGGAAACGTCATACAGCAATCCTCACAGCAGTTACAGATGAAGTGAGTATCTCCGGCACGGTTCATGGTCGTGTGAATCAAGCCAACCTCTTCTGCCTTTTTTATAAGGGAAAGCGCCTCATCTTTGTCAATTCGTCTCCCCGTTCCCCGGTCTATCGCGTATTGAGCTGCTTTGCCAATCTGAATGCATATCTCCACAGGGCGGTCGCACTTTCGCGCGGTAAGCCTGCACGTGCAATTCGTAACCGCAATGTCGCCAGCCTCCTCAATCATCTTGCTGACGTCTTCAAACGCGAGAATCTGCTGCTTTGCGTCTATTGATTCCCTTACGGGAACGATTCTCGTTACAGGTCGCGGCAGGACTTTTTCAGCCATCTCTGAAAACTGGGTCCACTCCTTTTCCATAAACTCCTGCCACAGATCAAGAAATTCCCTGGGAGCCTCAGGCCATAGAATAGTCGCATCATGAAACTGCATGAGATCGCGGCACATCCTATGAAGAACGCCCTCAGGCGTGGATTTCTTAAAAACAAGCCCTTTCCTGTAAAGTACGTTGAGCATTTCTTCAATCTTTTCGCTGTCCTTTCCTAAAGCCTGGGAAAGAGATTCTACGGTACCGGGAAGCGCGAGAAGCAGTTCGGCTTCTTCTTGATCCGCGATAGCGGCAAATATTTTCGGAATTATCTCGGAAGAACCCATGAAAATCTTCTCCGCGAGTTTCTTGTGAATATCAGCGACTTCCATATCCGCTTCCTCCTTTTGACAAAACACGATAACAACCGAAAATCGAGGCTAAACCACGAAGAAAGAAGGATCTCTTATCCTGAAACTTGCCGACGCGATGCTTGAGGAAATCATGTCAGCACTTCGTCAGCTATACGCCTGTAAATCTCATAATCCCTTTTACCAAAACAACAGCAGATAACTCTCTGTATCGAGTCGTCTTTTTCCAGAAAAGCTCTTATCTGTTCAAGCGCGATTCTTGTTGCTCTCTCAATGGGAAAACCGTAGGCACCCGTGCTTATAGCGGGAAAAGCTATCGTTTTCAAGCCATTTTCGACGGCGAGTTTCAGGCTGTTCCGATAGCAGTTGGCGAGGAGTTCGTCCTCGTTTTTCTCCCCTCCATGCCACACCGGACCAACCGTGTGAATCACGTGCTTCGCAGGAAGTCTATAACCCTTGGTTATCTTTGCCTCTCCGGTCTCGCAACCGCCGAGAGTCCTTGTTTCCTCCAGTAATTCAGGACCGGCAGCGCGGTGTATCGCTCCATCCACGCCTCCTCCACCAAGGAGCGATTTATTTGCGGCATTAACTATTGCGTCCACCTCTAACTTCGTGATATCCCCTTCAATTATCTCAACCCTTCCATTAAGGTAAGACAATGCCAAAACCTCCCTTCATATTCGCTAAAAGTATATCAAAAGGTCTTGAATGAGCATTACTGTAAGATGGAAAATAGATTACAAGCGTCGAATGAGAAGGAGGTGCGCGAGTGGAAACACCGGAAATTGAGTTCCTTCAGTATCTTCTCAGAAGATTCATTGAACTCAGGGATATTGATATCGAAAAAACAACGGTCAGGTCCTTATTCGCTCAGCTTGATGACGAGCTCACCCCGATAGGAGGCGGATGATATTTCCTTGAGTATTCACGTCTCGCTCATCACCTTATAAGCCCATTAGTTCGTGTAATCAAGCGGGTCTGGTATTCCCGCTTCCCGAAAAGCTTTCTTCCTTAATAGGCAGCTTGCGCATTCCCCGCATGGCTTGCCGTTTACAGCTGGCTGGTAGCAGCTTGTGGTTAAGCTGAAATCAACGCCGAGGTCATGACCCACTCTGACGATTTCCGACTTTTTCATATTAATAAGCGGGGTCATAACCTTTATTGGGCTCCCCCTCACGCCTGACTTCGTGCCAACCTCAACAACCTTCCCGAAAGCGTCGATAAACTCCTGCCTGCAGTCCGGATAGCCTGAATAGTCAATCGCGTTTGCGCCAATGAATACCGCCTCCGCGCCGAGCGCCTCCGCCCACGCGATAGCCAGTGAAAGAAATATGATGTTTCGCGCGGGAACATAAGTGGCGGGAATATCATCTACCTGAGTCTCTTTTTCCCCCTTAGGTATTTCCCCATCACCCAGGAGAGCCGAACCGCCAATCTTTTTTAGGTCCAAGTTGAGAACAAGGTGGCTCTTTGCTCCCATCATCTCGGAAAGCCGCCGCGAAACATCTATTTCGAACCTATTCGTCTGTCCGTAATCGATGCTCAAAGTAAAGCATTCGTAACCATCCCTTAGCGCAAAAGCAAAGGTAACGGCGGAGTCCATTCCGCCGCTGAGAAGGACCACGGCTCTTTTTCTTACGGGTCCGGTAGTTGAGTTATTGTGAAGCATCGACGCTCGCCATCCAGAGACTATCCGGTTAAACTCGTTATACGAACTAACCTCGAAGCCTCTTCGTAAAACTCAGGAGTAGCCAAGGCTGGACCTTTGGACATAACCGAGGCAAGAGCGCAACAAAGTCCTCTGTGAAATATCTCCTCGTCGGACTCATCCCGCATGATTCCCATAACAATGCCAGCAACCATTGAATCACCCGCGCCGACGGCGTCTTCTTCCAGCTTGGGTACCCAACCCCTGAGCAAACCCCTGGAAGTGACCCACAGCGCCCCCTCATCCCCCATTGAAACAACGACGACCTCGACGCCTTTAGCGATTATTTCCCTTGCGACTTGGATTAATTCGCTTTCATCCGAGAGCGCTCTACCCGCGAACATCTCGATTTCGGTTCTATTCGGCTTAATAATGTGCGGTTTCGCCTCTATGCCGATTTCGAACGGATCTCCCTCGGCATCAAGTATTACCTTCGAGCCTCTTCTCTTTCCCTCAACGACAAGCTTGTAATATATATCCTCACCTATTCCCGGCGGAAGCGAACCCGAGATGACAAGTACCTCAGGATTTGTTGTCATCCTAAATATCAGCTTATTTATTCTCTCTGTTTCCGTGTCTTTAACCCGAGGTCCCGCCGATCTGATTACGAGTTCCTGCCCGTCGTCCTTGCCCCTTATTATCACATTTGTTCTTGTCTCATTTTCGATTTTCACGATTTGCAGTATCAGGCCCTCTTCGTGAAGAAGATTCATGACCTCCTCGCCCGTGTATCCACCTATTAAGGTTATAGCTATCGAGTCGGTCCCCATCGCGCGCAGAACTCTCGAAACGTTTATACCCTTCCCCCCGGGAGTCTTGACAACATCCAGCGCTTTGGTCGTTTCACCAGGGGTAATCCTTTTTACGAGATAGGTTATGTCCAAAGTTGGATTAAGCGTTATCGTGTAAATCATAGTTTCTTATTCTCCGCTCGCTTGACCACTGAAACGCGATTAACTGTCGAAAAGGAATACGACACCAAGGAAAATTTAAAACTACCAAAAACTCCTCCGTTCCATGTTACCTAATGCCAACAACCCCGACAGTCCTTATTCCTTTTGGAAGTCCAATAAAATTGTTGATTGCCTCTTCGTCAATACTCTCTACCGCCAGGCGGAAGGGGCAATCCATTGAAGCGAGAAGGAGCGTGAAATGAGATAATGCAATCAGCACATCTATCATCCAGAAAGGTTTTTCGAAAATCTTTGTTTCAACTGACCTTGTCTCGCCCGCCGCAACGACGAGAGCCCTCCAATCCCCCACCATTTGGCATAAAGAACGGAGCGTCTCAAGTCTTTTCTTATCCCTTACCACTATGAAGTGCCACGGCTGCATGTTGCCGGCGCTTGGAGCCAACCTCGCCGCTTCAATGCTTGCCTCAACGGTCAAACCAATAGGGGGCTCCGTAACATTCCACTTTTCAAGGGCAATCTTTTCAACAAGCCCTCTTGCATCCTGAATATCGGAGACTCTGAAGATGGGATAATCCACAGTCCGGACAAAATGACGGTTCCCGTAGTATTCCATATGAGCAATCTTTGAATACGGTTTTCTCCTCTTTGTGAGGGTCATTGACGCAACGCGGTCATAACTCAAACCGTTTTTCTGGGCGGGTCTGCCAAAACATATCACGGCAGGAACGTATTTATCGCTATTAAGACCCAGTATTCTTCTAATTTCCCGCATGTTAACGCCACCCAACCAGCATGACCCGAGACCGTTTTCGGTGAAGAAAAGGACGGTATCCTCACAAGCCATGGCTGTCAGGGCAAGCTTCTCAGGCCTGTCGGTCTTTACGTCTTCCTCATCCATAAGCATCACAAGAAATCCTCCCGGCTTGTTGCTATTCAGCCAGGCGTTAATTCTGTTTGTAAGCCCCTTGTATATCGACTTGCTCAATGCTTCAACCGTTTCGCTCTCTTCGATCAGGACCACGCTCCCGCGAGGATTCTTGCGCGCGGCGCAGGAAAGCTGGATAAAATCCTGGATTTCCCTAAAGAATTGGCTCTCAAGTGGGATATCCGCATACTTTCTATGAGACCTCCTCGAAACAAGAATATCCCAGAAGGACCACGGATTTTCCGACATTTTCTTGTAATCCCTAAAAATTCCCCTTCTCAACTCCATTGTTTATCCAACCTCTCACAAAAAGAGACACATAAAGCCGGCATCTCAGCGCTTATTCAGAAAACTTATTCAAGAAAGTCCTTTTTCGGACACATCAGAAAAAGAATGTAAAGACAAAATCATTTAAAAATCAAGCGCGGGCTTAGCAAAAGCCATCTTCACGCATGATTTCGAAGAGAAACCTCCCCTTTCTTTGTCTCATAAATATTGATATAAACTGAAAGTGCGAAAAGCCTAAATCCCAGGTTCATCACCAGTTTTAAGTTTGGCTTATCTTTAACCGATTTTTCAAACAAAGGATTTGGAAAAGTAGTCACAAAAGAAATAGTAGGGTTTCAAACATCGACAGTTAACGGATAATTTAATCGATGTTCCGCTGAGCAAAATAAAAGTTTCATGGGAAATTTCGCATTCTGCACGTAAGGAGCCTGTCATGAACGACGCAATGGAAATAGTAGTGAGGGTACTTGTGGCCGCGGCTTTCGGCGGACTTGTCGGATTGGAAAGAGAACTCACGGGACGCCCCGCTGGAATAAGAACCCATATCCTCGTGACCGCGGGAGCATGCATATTTACCGCTATCTCAATTTTTGGATTTCCCGGACTCAAGGAAACTGACAGGGTCGCCGCGGGGGTCGTAACGGGTATCGGTTTTATAGGAGGCGGCGCGATACTCAAAAGCGAAGGTGGTTACGTTACTGGCCTGACAACCGCCGCAAGCCTTTGGAGCTGCGCTGCGATAGGTATGCTTGCCGGGGCTGGTTTTTTTCTCGTTGGACTGATAATAACCGTTCTGGACCTCTTCGTTCTTGAGTTCATAAACTGGGTTGTGGAGTTCTTGGCGCCGAGAGCGAAAAGGAGCAAACTTCTTCTCTCCATTTCCGGGGATTTTCATCCAGGCACGCTTGAGAGCGTGAAGAAAATTCTTTCCGAGCGCGGTTGCTATCCCGAACTCCTTCGCTACGGAAGGACAGAAGTGGGAAGAAAATTTGAAATGTGTTTCATCACCAGGATTTCAGCAAGAACCAGTCTCGAAAACCTTGCCGAAGAGATATACAGGATCGAGGGAATTGAAAAGATGGTTTGGTCATGATCTAAAGATGTTGAAACGTCTTTACAGATTTCATGCATGATTTCCGCAATCCCACCCAAGCCAATTTTCAAAATCTTCGTTCACAAGGCATAAATCACCCAGGAGCTCCTTCATGATGTTCTTTTCGCTTGGCGAGAACCCGAGATGTGAGCGCATGGTCCAGCCCTCCGCAAACTCAAAACGCTTAGACATTTTACCCAGGGTTCGGCACATCTCCTCAACAAAACTTGTGTATGCGCCTTTTCCTTGGCTCCTCTCAAGCCAATCCCTTTGGCTTACGTGCTTTGAAAGCATTGAGACTTTCTTTTTGAAAACAGGCCCGATATCCACGAACATGCCCGGGAACACGACTCTGCGCAGGGGATCAGTAAGCCCGTAAGGCATGGCGTGATAGATATAGACCCATTTATTGAAAGGCTCAACCGCAGGTTCGGTGCTGAAGTTCGGCATACCCCTTGAAAACGCCGCGGAAACTACAAGCCTTGCGGTGTTTGTATGGTCCTCCATGTAATCGAAGGGTGAGGGTATTAAAAGAATATCTGGCTTTACGCTTCTTATAACGGCGGAAACCCTTGCGAGAAGGTTGAGGTCATACGTGATCGACATATCTTCTGCGATAGGTTCATGCAAAATAGCACCTGCTTCCATGGCTGACCGCAGTGCTTCCTCCCACCTTAGGGATGCGATCTCCTCCCTTGAAAGAACGTCAGATCCGCAGCATCCATTCGCGATGCTCCACATATGGATTTCCGCCCCCCGCCTCGCGAACAACAGAAGAGTGCCCGCCATCATGAACTCGATGTCATCGGGATGAGCGCCAACCGCCATCACGGTAAGACTATCTCCGCTTAAGTTCAACACCCCCAAACAATATTCAGCAGAGCACTTTACGGCTATTATCAATAACCGGTCTTAAATCAAGGCAAAGAACCAAAGTGTCGGTTCAATTCATGATTCCCAAACATCTTCCATACCCAAAATTTACAACCCGGTGCCATTTCTTTTCTTTTTTAAATACTTGAGATTTCATTGTACTCTGAGTAAATCCTCAACTGAACAAAGAAAAGCGCAAAAAAGAGGAAAAAACCCCAACACGCCTCGAACACTTTCGGCTTTGCGGAGAGCTAAACCTCATACGGCGCAATCTGAACCAATCAAGACTTAATGAATGCACACGGAGACCTAAGGCGGGCGCGGGTATTCCTTTGATTAAAACCTGCAAAGAAATATTTCTGGTAAAAATCAGGAAAGAAGGTGGATGTTTCCAACACTTACGTTTTCAAGCCCAGCACTCCGGGCGGCCTCAAGACATTCAATGGCCGACTTTCTTGTCGTTGTCCCCAAATCATTCATCAAATAATCAGGGTGGAAGGCAAGAAGGCTGTGTGGAATTTTCGGATCAACTGATGCGATGAAACGAGCGATTTTGAGAACTTCTTCCGATTCCACGTATCCAGGCACCATGAGCGTCGATGCGACCAAAGGCGGCGGTTCCGGGCGCGATTTCATGATTTCATATGAGAGCTGGAAATTATAGAGGGTTTGTTTGTTGCTAACGCCAGTGAGCGCTTTGTGCAGATTCTCATCAAAAGCTTTCAGGTCGAATTTGACGCAGCCTCCCGTGTGAAGAGAAATCTCGCAAATCCTTTTTAAGAGCCTCTGGCTCATCAAACCGTTTGTCTCCCAGCAGACCCTAAAAATCCTTCCCTTTACGGCTTGGAGGATCCTCCTCGCTGACGCAATGGCGAACGGCGCCTGCGCAGAGGGATCCCCACCGAAAAAACAAACACATGAGTCTTTTCTGGTAACCATATCGACGAGATTTTCGGGCGACCTGACCGGATATAGATTCGCGGTGTTTTCCCTGAAAGTGTGGTTTTGGCAAAACAAGCAGTCGAAAGTACAGGCCGCAAGAAAAACGGCAAGGTTTGTGTACCCTATTTCGGCAGACGGCGCATACGAGAATTCAGGAAATCCAGAATTGCTCGAACCGGGGCAAACCCAGGCTGCGACGCAGTTAGTAGGCAGTGGGTCGTGGTAGGCGATCACAAGCCCGCTCCTTGCCGTCCCGGTAAGATTTCTTATCCTCCCGCCGGAGTTAATCCTCAATCCGCAGAACCCTTTTTCACCTTCTCGAATCACGCAGGAGTTTCCGCACAGGCGGCAAGGCTTCCTGTTTTCGGATCGTGGTGGGCACGCTGGAAGACCGTATTTCTTTCTTGCTTCCGCCCTGGCTTTAAGCACTAACTCGGCGGACGACTCTCCTCCCTCGATAATGCAGTACCTGCATACGCTTAATATAGATGAGACGGGCAAGTCATCCCTGCCGCATACAGCGCAGCGCGTCATTTCGCCTCACGTCTTTCATTCTTTGAAATTAGACAGCGCTTCTAAGCCACGCAAAATGTTTTCATAAGTTTATTTTAAGCCGGTCCCTACCGATAAGCATAAGAATATTTGCGCTCATTTCCTGCAACGACTCTGCAAAGCGTCTACGATTTAAATTTCAAAGCAAACAGTGATATAGTCCTATTTTTAGAGGAAGACTAAGGGAGGTTAAAAATGGGAGATGAATACTCTTACGATGAGATAATTAGCCTCTGCGAAAGGCTCGAGAAACTCTACACACCCGCAGTTGCCGACACCCTTGACGATATGGGTTTCATGAACCAGACAATGGAATCAGGATTTTCTCCCATTATTCCTAACGCGGTGATAGCCGGTCCCGCATATACCCTCGATGAGGCGAGAACCAAGAAAAGCAAAAGACTTTCGGACTATGACCCGCAGTTCGTCGCTCAGGCCCTTACCGCGATATTTGACAACATGAAGAAGAGTCAGGTGATTGCCGTTAACACGAACGGCTTCTGGGGGGCGGGAGCGTTTGGTGAACTCATGGCAACCACATCGAAGTATTATGCGGGCGTGAAAGGGGCGGTGGTGGACGGCCCGATCAGAGATATTGGGCGAGTGCTGGACATCGACTTTCCCGTCTGGGCAAGGGGAAACATACCAACGGACTCCATCGGGAGAGTTGACCTTGTGGGAATAAACACGCCGATTTTCTGCGGGGGAGTGAGGGTAAATCCAGGCGATGTCATATTCGCTGACATAGATGGCGTGGTTGTGATTCCTCTGGGGGAAGTCGATTTGGAAGAGGTCGTCGTAAAAGCAGAGGAGGTCGTCGCCGCTGAGAGGCGTTCACGGGAAGAAATAAAGAATGGCAGTTCCCTCCTTGACGTTTACAAGAAATACGGCAAATTATGAAAAGCGGTCCGGATAGAACAATAAGTTTAATCGGCAAAGAAAAGATCATAGCGATTATCCACTCCGACCTTGACCATGCACTTATCTTAAGGGCAATCGAAAAGTTGAAAGAGGCGGGTATTAAAATTTTTGAGATAACGATGAGGGTTCCAGGCGCTGTTGAACTGGTAAAGAATCTCACCCCTTACAGAGATATCATAGTGGGCGCCGGTACGGTCCTAGATAAAGATTCCGCAGAAAAAATGGTAAAAGAAGGAGTTTCTTTCATCGTCTCCCCCATTATAGTCGAGGACGTAATGATGGTATGCCAAAAGAACGGCGTTGCCTGGATTCCGGGCGCTCTGACGCCAGCGGAAATATATCGCGCTCACTTGTTGGGGGCTGCGGCAGTGAAAGTTTTTCCCGCGAAATTTTTCGGACCCGAATATATCTCGGCAATAAAAAAGCCCCTGGGAGATATAAAACTCATACCTACCGGAGGAATCGATTCTCGTCTTGCGGGAGAGTTTATAAGGGCCGGCGCCCACGCCGTGGGCGCCGGCTCAGACCTTTTCGATAAAGAAGCGGTAAGATTGGAAAACTGGACCGTTATCAGGAAACGTGCTGAAGAATACATACGGTCTGTAAGCCTTTAGGCGAAACGGCAATTCAGTCAAAATGGAAAGCGAGAAGAAAAACCAAAAGGTAATAGCGTTCGGTGAGGTCCTGCTCAGGTTGTCCCCTCCCGGCTGTCAAACGATCAGGTCTGCGGAGTCATTCGACATCCACATAGGTGGCGCTGAACTGAACGTATGCTGCGCGCTTTCATGCATTGGGCTTAGGTCATCCATTCTTACGACGCTTCCCGATAATTCTCTTGGAAGAAGAGCGCTCGCCTTTATCGAAAGCGCCGGCGTTGATACCTCAAAGATCAGAATGAGAAAAAATGCCAGGATGGGGCTTTATTTTCTTGAAATCGGGCTTTCCCCGAGACCATCCAGAGTGACCTATGACCGGAAGGAATCATGCTTTGCCCAAGAGGATTTTGAAGAAATCAACTGGGCATACGAATTGGAAGGTTTTTCTCACTTTCACACGACAGGCATCACCCCGGCATTGAGCGTCTCGGCGATAAGCGCGATAAAGGAAGCGGCTTGCCAATTCAGGGAAAAAGGAATCTCGAGCAGTGTCGATGTCAATTACAGATCGCAGCTGTGGAGCGTTGAGAGCGCAAAACAGGTTTTACATGAATTGACGCGAATCTTTGAGCACTTGATTGTCCCGCGCTTCGAGCTTGAAAGAATCTTCGGACTGAGCAAGGATACCCCGGAGAAATCAGCCCTCGAGCTTCTCAAGCGTTTTAACCTCTGTTCGGTCGCGGTGACATCTCGCGAAGAGGTCTCACCGGGGATCATGAAATGGTCAGCTTTCGCGCTGGATTCGTCTGGCTCTTATCCCAGAGTGGAGAGAACGGCGATAGTCGCAGATCCGATTGGGGCCGGCGACGCTTTTTGCGCCGGCTACATCAAGGGAATAACCGAAAGGGATATCGCGCTCGGGCTGAAGCTCGGATGCGCCATGGCAGCGCTCAAAATGACATTAAAAGGGGACGTCCTCTTATACGAAGCCGAGGAGATAGAAAGAATCTCTGATCATGAGGACGGGTCCTTTCTAATCAGGTAACAGGCAATATGGACCTGCGTTACATGAACCTCAGTTCAATCCCTCTATTGGAATCCCGTACTTTCGCGCAACCGCTTTAACCACGGCTACCGGGACTTGGAGCTTTGCCGCAACGTCGCTGACTGTCGCTCCGGCACTCGCAAGAAATCTAACCTTATCATCAAAGCGCTGTCCGGACCTATCGCCGTTTGGCTTCCGTCCTCTCGATGCTTCCTTCATCGGGATATTGTATCTATCCCTGTATCTGTAAACCGTCACAGTTGATATCCCTAGCGCTTCCGCTATCTCTGAAGCCACCATCTTCTCCTCGGCAAGCATGGTTATTCTTCTCTTTATCTGCTCTTCTTGATTCTTGGAAATTCTACCCACCAGAAAACACCTCACTGACCGTAGATTCTTTAGCTGATTACAGCAAGGAACGTCGAATCGTTATTGCGGCGTGTTTATACTACAAAAATGCAAATAAAATTTCAACAAGATTGCAAGTTTTCAATATTCTTGCGGGTCATGCTTTAATTCACTACCATTTGAGGACAATTAACAAAACCCAGTAAGAGCTCGATTGCAAGAGGCCTCGCAGGAAGACAACGCAGGTGGAATCTTTTCGCGGCGCTAAATCCCGAAGCGGGGTAAACGAACTTAAAAAAGTGTTGGAATTTTCTAATTCTTTCATGAATTCTGAAAGAAATCGTCGGGAATACTTCAACTCAAATTCCCTCATATAAGAAACTTAAAAATTATCACGTTCTTACGGGAGGCTCTGCCGAAAAGAAATCACATACAAAAGACTCATTCCGCAATTTCCTTCATATTAGTCCGTAAAGATCAGAATCCGTCCCAGGCGGGACGGATTCTGATCTCCCCAGCCGCATCTTTGACCCGTTTTAAAGCGCCCCTATCGAGTCATGCGCCGCCTGCCTGAACACTCCGTTTGCCGAGTTCCAGTAAACAGCGCGTTCGGCTATTACCGGCTCATCGGATGTGACAACGGTCGATACGCTCCACTCGTTTTCCACCGTTTCAGCAACGGACACGCTCTGCCTGGTTTCAGGACCGAGTTCAATGGTCGGACCCTCGACCCTTCCGCCCGGGGTCAGGTAGGTTATCTGAACTTTCGCTTTCTTCTTTCCAGGGTTCTGCACGAGAACCCATGTCTCGAATGAACCGTCATCGCCCACACCCGTTGAGCCTTCGGCAAGATACCAGGTCTTGGCTGGCTGTGTAACCCCTATCGAGTCATGCGCCGCCTGCCTGAACACTCCGTTTGCCGAGTTCCAGTAAACAGCGCGTTCGGCTATTACCGGCTCATCGGATGTGACAACGGTCGATACGCTCCACTCGTTTTCCACCGTTTCAGCAACGGACACGCTCTGCCTGGTTTCAGGACCGAGTTCAATGGTCGGACCCTCGACCCTTCCGCCCGGGGTCAGGTAGGTTATCTGAACTTTCGCTTTCTTCTTTCCAGGGTTCTGCACGAGAACCCATGTCTCGAATGAACCGTCATCGCCCACACCCGTTGAGCCTTCGGCAAGATACCAGGTCTTGGCTGGCTCAGGTTCAGGCTCTGGCCTCGCTCCAGGTTTGTACAGAATGGAATCACTTACTATCTCAGATTCGATATCCGCTCCGTCTTTGAACATCGCATAAACATGGGCGACACCCTCATCATCAGGAGAGATCTTCCAGGAGCGCTCCTCCTTGAACTCTTCCCAATCGCCGTCAGCGAGGTCGGTAAGATTGCCGATCTTCATGAACTTGACCCCGGCGGCGTCGCTTGCTTCGATGTTCAATTTAACGATTCTTTTATCTACCGTCTTCGCTCCGCCATTTATGGTGATCATGCCTCTGGGGGGTCCGTCCACATCGTAGGCGATCGAAGCCTCGACGACATCGGAAACGTTTGAAGGCATCGCGGCGTCCTTCACCTGCAAATACACTTTCTTTCTCCCGTAGGAGTTATCCTCTCCAGAGAGCCTCCATTGAAGGGTCGTTGATCCCTCATAGAACATCCATTCCGCATCCGCAAGCGCGTCTTTATCATTTGCGATTCTGTATGCGATAACTCCTGCGCCTCCCAAGTCGTGAGCCTCGAAATCAAGAACAACATCAAGGCTATCAGTCGTTTCAGCTCCATTGTTTATGAGGAGTTTGTCAATGAGGGGCTTGGCGTTGTCGGTGCCGCCCACTCTTACCCTAACCGGAACAATCCATGAACCTGAAGAATCAGGAACGTCGGTCTCGACGGTAAGCATTCGCTCGTGGGTGTCGGTGTCATACTGCTCAACAATCCTCCCGTTTTCGACAATGTAGTAAGCTTTATTACCCTTAAGCCTCATGGGGACCTCCAGCCTGCAGCCCGCAAGATGCAGTTCAGCGCCAGTTGAACCGTCAATCGTGTTTTTAATCTTGCAGGTCACCTCCTCAAATGGTCCCTTCTCGTTTAAGGGAAGCGGTACCTGTCCAGGCAGGTCAGGGGTGGAGAATGTCCCAATTCCATCAACTATTGGAGGCCTAAGCGGTGATGAGTCCTGCTCCATCCACTGTATGGATGGTCTTGAGGTCTGATACATCTGCCATGTGTTGGGGTAGGGATTTTCGGGGGTGGCGGTACCAATGCCGAGGCCCTCCCAACCGGGAATAGACCACTTCATCGTTGGGTCGTTGTCAGCACCAGGGAAACCCCACTCAATCAGCTGTCCGTCTCTTATTTTTATAATCCTGTATCCATTGAAATCCGCCTGCGCTGCGGGTAGGAGAAACTCGGGACCAACTCCCGGTTCCACTGCCGTGGAGTTGATAGAGACGACCTGTCCGGTACCATCATACCAAGGTACACCATCTATCCTGTCGTGGTGTTCATGCCCTGTTGCCACGAAATCCACATTATATGTCTTCATAAGATGCACAAGCGACTGTGAGCCCTCACCCTCTCCTGCGGGAAGATAAAGGAAATGCCTTTCGGTCATCCCTGGATGCGCCCACATTTCCGGGTCCGAACCGCTCGGCTGTATCGGGTCATGATGCATGAAAACACCTTTTAGCGTCTTATCAGGATTTGCTTGAAGAACTCTTCTTATCCAGCCCAGCTGCCCGGTATACTGATCAGGGTCTTTGGGGTCCCATCTCAATCCAGAACCTGGCGGTGGATCTCCTGTCTTCCATTTATCCCCGTTTCCTCTCAACTGCCCGTGCCACTTGTGGGGATTGGTCACGTAGGCAAGAATGTTCTCGCCGTTTCTGTCTCTGGGTTCCCGCACCGGCGCGGGATCAAGTTTGGGCCAGTCCATCGTGTTCAGCGAGAAGAAAAGGGAATTTCCGTATTCCCAAGCGTAATATACAGGTCCGAAAAGGTCCTGCCAGATCTCCAGACCGTCATCGTGCTCGACGCCGCCTTCATCGACATGACCATCCCAGCAGTACCCGTCGTGATTCCCGGTGGAAAGATAAACTGGAACGTTGAGCGCGAGCAACTCATCATAGAACCAGGTGAACTCAAATCTGTATTCTGTGCCCATATCACCGGGAGTCCCGATCCAGGGCCATGCGTCCCTCGGATAGGTGTTCCAATTTTTCTGACCGTAAACCGAATCGCCTGTGAAGACCACGAAATCAGGATTTATGAGGTTTATAGCCTGAATTACTTCCTGGAAATACATCGCGCCCTCATTTGGTATTCCATCGCCGTCAGTATCGAGGGGAAAATCTTGATATCCGGGCAGAAGAGCGCGGTGAATCTCGTTAAGCATTCTATCGGGAGTACCCGGTCTGGGCTCTCGCAAAACAAAAGACAGGTAATTTAAACCGAAAGCGTTCTGTATTTCTTGACCGTAGACGTGAACATCGGATATCTGTAGAACTTTTATCTCATTCTTAAACTCCTTTATAACCTGCACAGCGTGTGGTTGACAGTCTTCCCGTATCGTCTCACGCCTCTCCACTGGCACGAGTTCCAGATAACCGCTCGGGATCTCGCCTTTAAATCTGACATGCAGGTCATAAAGGTCGAGTGGTACGCTCCTCGGGATTTCCACGTCAATCCTGTCAACCACAAACCGCTCCTGACCGAAGACTTCCGGCCAGCTGACACTCTCTTCTCTTCTAACATCTAATACCTTCAGTCTTCTTGTGTTCCGCACGGTGTGAACAGGGTTGTCATACTGACCGTAACCATAAGGGTCGGCCTCATTTTTGTACCAGTAAAAATCTTTCTCGCTACCATATCCGTTGTAACTCTGCACGTTGGCGGCTATAGAACTAACGAGAAAAACTTCCCATTGTTCAACGTCACTTTCAGGAAGGGCGCTTAAAGGTATCGTTCCGTCGCTCAGCCTCCAGTCCCATTCAATGGTAAAAACATCACCGCGCCTGGCTATGACGGGGTTTCCCAGCGTGGGATAAATTAGTTGATTGACCTTTTTTGCGATTTCCGGAAGGGACCCCGCAGGGTAAAACTCCTGAGCGCTCGCTTTTTCGATACCGAAGCCTGCGGGAACCAAGGAGAGAGCGAGGAAAAGAAGTGCCGCAATAGAAGAGAAAATCCGAAACTTTTTAAGTAACAATTTTAATACCCCCTAAGACCTAAGATGACCCCGAATTCGCCTGTGACCCCGTCTTCATCCAACAAAAAAACCGATCTCAACCGGTCGGTTTCACCACTGGCTCCTCGAAAACCCATAGGTGACCATCTTTGGGCTTCCGAATCGTCGCCCCCGGTCAAATAGAAGAACATTTTTGCAGATTAATTATACACGCAAATGTGGCATATGCTCAATCAACCAAAAGGTTGATATGCTTACATTTAAGGAAAACCAGTCTAAATGAGCATTTTTGCCCAACTGAGAGCGTTTGAAAGTGAAGTGAAACCTGTCTCTTGGCATTTTTCGCGAAGATAACAATCCTTTTAAGCTTAAAAAAGTTCTAAACTTTAATGTATGTAAAATGCGGGTCACGGAAAGGAGGCAATAATGATAATCGACAGCCATGTTCACCTTGTTGACCAAGGGTGGATACAAAGGGAATTCTTCATTGGGATGGGCAGGATGGCTGCGGCGATGGCCGGCAAAAAAACAGGCGAACCCCCGGATCCGGAGGTGATTGTCGATAATCTCCTTCCGGTTATTGTCGATCCAACTGGAGACAAGCTCATCGATTTGATGGACAGGAGCGGAATTGACAAATGCTGTATCTTTGCTGTGGATTACGGACTTGCAACCGGAAAGGTGGAGGTCCCGATAGAAGAACAAAACCTGGCGATAGTCAAAGCTGCGGAAAAATATCCTGACAGACTTATACCCTTCTTCACCATTGACCCGAGAAGGGAAAACTCGGCGAAAATCTTCGAGAGATTTATAAAGGACTACGGCGTCAAAGGCTTAAAACTTCATCCGACTTCCGGTTATTTTCCGTATGAGGAATGCTGCTACCCGCTTTACGAGATGTGCGTGAAATACTCACTACCGGTTATCTTCCATACGGGAAGCCAGCCGGCGCCGTTGAAATTCAGGTTTACCCAACCCATAATGGTTGACGATGTGGCGGCCGATTTCCCCGAACTTAAGATAATAATGGCGCATGTCGCGCACGACATGTGGAATGAGGCGCTTTTGGTTGCCTCCGTCAAGACGAACGTATATTTCGACATCTCAGGCTGGCAACTCAGGTTTAGAAGCAGACCGGCGGATTTCTACAGAATGCTTAGGTCGGTTCTCGACGAGGTGGGACCGTGGCGCGTTTTCTTCGGAACGGACGGTCCTTATCTGAATGTAATTGTTCCCCCTGACGAGTGGCTTAAAGCCGTTCTTGAGCCTGATCTTTCGTCCTGTCCGGAAATTGAATTCACAACAGAAGAACTTAAGATAGTCGCCGGAAGAGCGTTCGCCAAGTTTATCGGACTTGAAAATTATTGAAAATCGAGAAATCCGATCTCCAAAATATTTGGACTCAAATCCGAGCGTTCAGGCTGAACAGGCAAAAACGGAGGAAGAGATGCCGGTATACATTTTCGAGGGAAGAAAACCCAAGCCTGACGCTTTTGTTTGCCCGGAAGCCGTTATTATAGGCAAGGTAACCATAGAAAGCGGCTGCTTTATCGCGCCTGGCGCAGTCCTTCGAGGTGACTGGGCCGAAATCGTTGTATGCGAAGGGTCAAACATCCAAGATAATGCCGTCATCCACGCAAGACCCGGCTCGAAGGCGTACCTGGGAAAAGGCTCTCACATTGGGCACGGTGCGATTATTCACGGATGCACGATCGCAGGACATGCGCTCATCGGGATGGGAGCCGTAGTCAATGATGGGGCTATCATTGGAGAACGCTCTGTGATAGCCTCCGGGGCTCTCGTTCCGCCTGGAATGGAAATCCCTTCAGGATCCGTTGCCATGGGCATACCCGCGAAGATAACTAAAGCGCTGAACAAGGATATGGAGAGTTTCCTCACAATCGGGACCGGCTTATATCAGACGCTTCCGAAAAGGTATGATGATTCACTTATTGAGGTCTCCCTATCCGATTGTACTTGAACAAAGCGCGAGGTATAAAAGAGCCTGATATTTAACAATCCGGCGGCAGAATATCAATGAGAGTCCGCACAAGGTCAGTTTCCGCGATTATCCCAACGAGTCTGTTTCCCTGAACAACGGGAAGACTTCCTACCTTGAGTTCGAGGATCAACTTCGCGGCATCCCTGAGATCAGTGTCGGGCGTCACGGTCTTGGGATACTTTGTCATAGCCTGATTAATCGGGACCGTTTCCATCAGAAAATCATGATATTTTTTCTCTGACAGGAGAACGGCCGATGCCGTCGCATAAAGCCTCAAGTCCCTGTCAGTGATTATGCCCACGAGCTCACCGTTCTTCAAAACCGGCAGGTGCCTCAGCTTCTGTTCCCTCATGATCTGCCATGCCTTCTTGATCGGCCAATCAGCCTCGACTGCCACGACATCCTCGGTCATTCTATCCTTTACCTTCATGACTCACCTTTCCTTTCACCGTAAATACCCTTGAGCAAATTTTCAGATGAATCGGTCAAAATCTGAAAATAGCCGCGACAGGTGTACCAAGGGGCATCTCATCTCTCCTCAGAGCGAACACTTTCGCCCCGTGGAAATAAGACTCAACAGCGCATATGTCCAGTAAGTCCTCAGAATCGGGAAGACGCTCTTTGTGGATTGTAAGTTCCTTGCTGCGCTCGTCATAGAAACCCCAGACTGTCGAATCAACGTCAACGAAAAGGGTATCAACCAGCCCTTTATGAGCCGCGGGTAGAATCTCCTTCGGCTCTGTGGAAGTATGTCCAGTTCCGATAAGTTCCCTATACCTGTCAATCGCGCGCTTAAAGGGTTTTGAAAAATCCTCAGATACGATTTCCCAGGCGCGCCTATGAATCTCCTGGATGCTCAATTCATCGGGATTCCCGGTTATGGCGCGATCTGCTATTCGGTTTAAATCCGTAACCTTCTTATATATCGGAATCAGATAATCAACGGCGCATAAAACCACCGGCGCGGCGCTGTCCTTCAAATACTCTCTTAAGACCTTATCAACCTCTGAGAAATAACGCAGTATTTTGTCTTTCTTATCCTCTTTGCCGGGTCCGTGACCGTGGAAAATCGGAACCCGCTCAAAACCGCCAGCGGTTTTCTCGGCTGCCCCGGAATGGAATTGTAGTTGTCTTTCTTCCTTTGAGAACTTGAGAATTTTAGAGAACCTTTCAGCGAGATTTCCCGTGTCAACCTCCCCTATCCCAAAGTCGCTCCCCTCAAGAAGTCTCACTCCCTTTTGGCTAAACGCGATAACAAAAAACCTTTCATTCCCTCTGAGCGCTGGGAGAATTGGTTTTATGTAGAATCGGTCCGACACCAGACATTTTTCTTTGAAATTGAGCGGCAATCTGTAAACTCTGTAAAAATCCTTCGCGGAAAAGATGGCAAGACCGTCGCTCTGGTAATGCCAGAACAGCCCGTCTTTTAATAACCTTCTGGGTTTTTCGAGTATCTTCCTGGCATCCGGTGCTCTGATCCCCCGCTTGACAAGTTCTTGCTCCGCCATTGCGGTCAGGTTCTTCAGCCTGATCGGGTCCTCCAAAATCTCCGCCCCAGCTCTATGAGTTGGCAGAAAGAGAGAAACGCAAGAATCGGACCTGAAAGATGCGATAGTTTTTAGTTCATCGCGGCTTATCAATTCCAATCTATCACCTTCCTTTAATTGACCGAACTTACTCCTCAAAAAACACCGGAATTCCAAGCGATCCGGGAATTCCATCGTTCATTCGTTTGCCTTTAAATCAGGTAACCTAATAATACAGGAATTCCGTTTTTCATTTGTATAAGGGAGCAATTCCTCCCTGTTCCGCATGAGAAAATGAAAAACTGTATTTTGACCATTTCACGTAGATGCAGACTAGGTCTGCGAAGCGTAAATATCGAAAAGTAAATGTGATAGGATTATAAAGGCTTTGACACAAGGTACAGTTGTTAAAAGGCGTTCGTTTTCGGAAAGGAGTGCCCCGAAATGCGAGAAGATTCTTCGATAAGACGGGCCGCTATCAGGGCAATTCTCACGGGTGGACTCTTATCGCTAAAAGCAACGCCCGACAGCGCATTAATGGCTATTGCTGACTGGTGTCTGAGGGACATTGACTACCCTGAAGGTCGCGATTTTTTGAAGACCATTCTGCTTTTGACGAAAAAGCACCTTCATCAGATGTCCCCAGCCGTCCAGAAGTCAATCTTGAACTTTGTAGCAAACATTCTTGTCAAAGGGGAGCGCAAAAGGAAACGTTTCCGCAAGGAGGTTGGCTTCGACCCGCCGGTTCTTATGGTGATCAGCCCGACCATGAGGTGCAACCTCAAATGCTACGGATGTTACGCGGGTAAATACTCAAAAGACCACGATCTGGGGCTGGGAACATTCGAGCGGCTCTTATACGAAGCAGAGCGGATGGGCATCTATTTCCTCACTATCTCCGGAGGCGAGCCGTTCATACTGGGCGACGAGTTCATAGATATTTTGGGAAGGCACCCCTTGATTCTCTTTCAAATCTACACCAACGGAACTTTAATAGACCGCCATGTGGCAAAGAGACTTGCGCAGATAGGGAACGCTTATCCCTGCATAAGTGTAGAGGGGTTCGAAAAAGAAACCGATTCGAGGAGAGGCAAAGGAACATATGCCAAGATTTTAAGCGCGATGGATCACCTTCGCGAGGAGGGTGTGCTGTTCGGTTTCAGCGCGACAGCAACAAGGGAAAACAACGAGCTGATCGTCAGTGATGAGTTCATAGATTTTTACCGCGACAAAGGTTGCCTCATCGGATGGTATTTCCACTACGTCCCCGTCGGAATGGAACCTGGATTGGAACTGATGCCAACCCCGGAGCAAAGAATTTTCAGAAGAGAGCAGCTCATAAAGAGAAGGGCGAGACACGACATACTGCTCGCTGACTTCTGGAATGACGGTCCAATGGTTGGAGGCTGTCTCGCGGGAGGAAGAACCTATCTTCATATCAACTCCGATGGCGAGGTGGAGCCCTGCGTGTTCACTCATTTTGCGGTTGACAACATCAGAAACAAACCTCTGCAGGACATACTTCGCTCCCCGTTCTTCACAGAGATCCGCAAAAGACAGCCGTATGATAAGAACCTTCTGCGTCCTTGCATGATAATCGACGTTCCGGAAGTTCTAAGGGAAGTGGTCACCATATGCGGGGCACACCCGACGCATAGGGGGGCAGATGCGGTAATAAACGAGCTTGCTCCTCAGATTGACGATTACTCGGAGCGCTATCGCCTCATAGCGGAGAAAGAATGGAATTCATACGGCAAGAAGACATGATTCCTTTGACCCGTTTTAACCCGTAAGAATAAGCAGGGGACTTTCCCCTGCTTATTTTGTTCCATTAAATCTCAATCCTGCGCCGCAAAAAGACAAACGGCGCATCAGGGCTTCCTTCTTTATGACCTCCAAGCTCTCTTTCGGGAAATCACCAATAGATTTCCTCCTAAATTTCCAACGGTTCGGTCATTTCTTGGCCGCGGTAAATTCTGACGCCCCCAGCTGCAAGCCTTCTTAAAAACTCCTCGGGCGGAATACAGCCTTCGGGCGCAAGCGCCCCCTTTTCGGTGATCAATCCTTCACCAATCATCTGGACTGCGATCGAAGCGGGCATTCCGGTCAGAAGATCCATGTGCGCGGCAGCGCCGTAGGCTATATGCTGCCATTTTCCGTCTTTTTTCCCTGTAACGTCAGTTCTGCAAGCGGAACAGGTCTCCGGAGGCTTTCCTATGTTCTCCAGATACGGAAGGATCCGGTTGAAAATTCCGCCTATAACGTCTTTCTTCCTGACGGTATCAGTTAGTTTCAGTCCTACAAGCAGGTTTGCAAGCCCGACAAGAGCGGCTTCCTTTAAACCGCCCTTAAGAGTAACGGTTCTCGCGTTTATATATTTTGGGATAGTCACAGGCTCGGGGTGACCGGCGTGAAATACATTCATTGACCCGAGAGGTTCCGGAAATTTTATCTTTTCCAAACCGGAGCCAGCTTCTATCCATGTAATCCTTCCGTCGATGTAACTTGGTATCATACCAGTTACCGCGTGTACGTAATGAAGCACAACGGCTTTTCCTTCCGTATCACTTGCGTGACATCCCCATGAGGTGGCGATCTCATCCACCTCATCTAACTCAGACGCCGCAAGTCTGGCAAATACGTTCGTTATTCCGGGAGTCCAACCAACACCCGTTATCGCGGTAACTCCCGCTTTTTTCGCTTCCTCGTCCAAAGCCATAAACTCCATTGCCGCGTCGTAGTCATCACAGATGCTCACGTAGTTCACGCCTGCCTCAATGCATGCTTTAGCGACCTTTCCTTCGTACTTGTAAAATGGTCCTATTGTCCCGAGAGCCACATCGTATCCCTTTACCGTTTCCACAAGAGAAACATGGTCGTTCGCGTCCACTTTGACCGCTCTGCATTTCTCCCCCAGCTCTGAGGCAAGCTTCTCTGCGGCTTCGAGGTTGTAGTCCGCAATCAAAATTTTCTCCACGGTGTCTTTTGCGGCCAAATCAATTACGGCTCTACGACCCATGGCGCCCGCTCCACCCAATGCGACGATCTTCACAGAACCTCACTCCCTTCAATCATCAACCTTCTTTAAACCTTCGACAATTAGACTATACGCGTCAACCAAAGCGCGTTTTATTGGAAAGGACTCCTCGTTTTCAAGCCACTCAAGCTCAATGCCCTCGGTGGCTCCCAGTATCAACAAAGCGGCGTACTCGGGATCAACAGGCGCGATCTCTCTGTTTTTTATGGCTTTAATGACCATCTCTTTTATCGATTTCCTTGTCTCCTCATAGTATTTTACGACTTTCTCCTTGTAATCAGATGTGAAAATGTAGTGCCGGTCAGCCCTGAACTTCCACAGTAATCTGCAGTGCTCCTTTTCGCTTTCATAGAGTTCGCCCAAAGATTCAGCCAATTCTTTCAAATTTTTGATAATAGGTTCGTTCCGGCCGGAGAAATATTTGAGGATTCCAACGAACGACTCGAGCATGTCTGACACAAGTGAAAAAGCGAGATCCTCTTTACTTTTCCAGTACCAATATATGCTTCCCTTTCCAACACCGGCGGCATTGCTAATTTCGGTTGTGCTCGTCTGGTGGAAACCTTTTTCCGAAAAAAGTCTCAGCGCCGCCTTTTTTATTCTCTCCTCAGTTGAGACGTCTTGTTTTCCCTTCATTCCCAGCCCATACTGTTTCTGTCCTTACGAGGTTATGGCGTAATAATAACATACTTGACCGGGCGTTCGGTCAAGGGCTTCAGTATAAGTAAGAAGAGTTTATATAACTTGGCACGTGATTATAGAATTTAACGGAACCGTTTTGCTGGATTCCCCAAAAAAGCATAGGCAGAAGTGTAAAGAGATGAAAAAGGTAAAAGTAAACGAAATTAAATTTTACGGAGAAATAGAAAATCAAAGTGTCTTGAAGCGTTTGGAAATCTTGTTGTCTGGCATAAGGTCGAAATTTACATTTCCAGGTATACTCATAGGGATATTCTTCGATGACGGTTCCAAAATATTAATCACATCAGGATACGCTGACATTTTAATAAAAAGACTCATCAGCCCTTCGGACCACTTCAGAATCGCAAGCGTGACGAAAACATTCATCGCCACTTTGACCATGTTGCTTTCAGAGGAAGGCAAACTTGAACTTGACACGCAGGTTTCAGAGCTTTTAACCATCGGTGATTATTTTCACGGCATAAGCGTGCGTCATCTTCTAAATCACACAAGCGGTCTTTTCAATTATTTCGACGATAAATACTTCCAGGAAACTATTCACAAATCGCCAGCAAGAATCTGGAAACCGCATGAGCTTGTTACCATTGGAACATCCCACGAACCATACTGCAAACCAGGAAAATCTTACAATTATTCAAATACGAACTACATTATCCTCGGGCTTTTAATAGAGTCCGTGACTGGAAATAAACTCAGAATTGAGTTAGAGAAAAGGATATTGAATCCCCTCGGCTTAAGTGGAACCTATTTTCCGGAAAATGACCCCTCTTTGCCTGAACACCACATAAAGGGATACGTCTTGTCACCGGAAAGCGGCGATTACGTAGACCACACTTTTTTAAACCCGTCTTTCTCATGGGCAGCAGGTGGGATGGTCTCCAATGTATACGACATGTGCAGATGGGCTCTTGCCCTTGGGCGCGGAGAACTCTTAAGCGACCGGTCGCGCTCTGAAATGCTCACCTGCGTGGACGCCTCATCAGGCGGCGTTCCGTTCGCGCAGTACGGTGCGGGTATTACGAAGATAGGTAATTTCATAGGACATGAAGGCGAGTTGCTCGGGTACAACACAGCCGTTTATGGCCACATCGAAGGTAAGTTCTCTATCGCAGTAGTGGTAAACAGATTTTTCGGAAAACCGAGCGTCGCCGGCGAGACGTTCATCTACCTTGCGAAATCACTCTCCCCAAAAGATATTCCCTTTTAGCAAGATTCGAGTGGCCAAATGTTTACATCCGGCTTGGCTCAATGACCCTGAGCGTCCATCCCTTAGGCTGGTGGAATGGTTCTTTGCCCGCCAGCGCGTCCAAAGTCGCCTGGACTGCCTCATCTGTTAATGCTTTCAGCATCCTTTCGCCCGCTCCGGCGCAAGCCGCTTTAGGTTCCCCGATATATGTCGGCGGCAACTTCTCCGTAACCCAGCAAAGCAGCATACTGACATAATCGATGTCATCGGCAACCTGTCCTAATCCCACAAGCCTCATAAGGAAGCTGACTGGTCTTAAAAGAAGCGCCGGCCACTTCCCCTTATTTATGGTGGTTCGCTCAAGGCTCTTATACCTTTCGTTTACCGCGTCCTCGTTAATGCACAGCATAAGCGAGGTCTCATTCTGACCGGCGTGTGAGTCATCAACATCTCCGCATGAACCTGCACCGAGTTGTACCTTTTCAAGCAGTACAGGGTCATTTTCGACCATTTTTCTGTAAAATGAGAGAAATGGGGCGGCTATATAAACGCCATACTTAGAATATGCTTTCCTGACCGCTTTAGCCGTGGCGATCTGATGCCTCGGTCCCCCGTGATTATCCAAAAGTAGTAAGTATTTAAATCCTCGCAGCTTCAGAAAAAGCGCAGTGGCCTTTAAAAGGTAATAGAGCGCTTTAGAGTTCACGTCAACCGAGCCGGGAATCGTATCGCTGCCGATATAGTAGGGCGGAAACGCCACAAATTCCAAAGAAGGGTCAATTGATTTCAGCCTTTCGACAGCCCTGTCTCTTATTTCGGTGGCCACCATCACGTCGGTTCCAAGAGGAAGATGAGGACCGTGTACTTCGACGGGACTCATGACCATAACAAAAATAGTCTTATCAGACTGAAGCGCATCCAGTTCGGAGCTTGTAAGAACCTCGAGATTAAGCATTTCTCCTCCCCCCTCATACTGCTGACAATGCCGAACACCGCTCAGGTAAATTTCTGGTCAAGCTCTCCAATTTCTGCGGCGTTAGCCTGCTCTTCTTCACGAGCTTCCGCAATGCTTACGCAATCGAAAATATATTATCGCGCTTAAGAAGTCATTTTGGGTTTATTCTTTTTTGAAAGCCTTTGAACTATCTCCTCGGAGGGCTCCCTTCTTTTTCCCCTGAACGTGAAGTAAGGTAAAACTTCCGTATTCAAAAGGTACTCCGGTCTTCGACCAAGTAAGAGTTTATTTAATTGGTCAAAAGCTATCATCCCCTGATGCTCGCTAACCTCAAACGTATCCCCGCCGACATGCGGAGTGGTTATCACATTTTCAAGTCTCACGAGCGGATTGTCGCTTCCGGGGGGTTCTGTTGAAAAAACATCGAGAGCCGCTCCAGCGATTTGACCGGTTTGGAGGGCACTTAAAAGAGCCTCTTCGTCCACAATGGAGGCTCTTGCAGTGTTTATTAAATAAGCGCTCCTCTTCATCATCGAAAGTGCCCTGTAATCAATCATTCTTTTTGTTTTCTCATTTGCAGGAACGTGAACGGTCACAAAATCCGATTGGGAGAGAACCTCATCAAACGAGCATTTCTCCGCGTTCTCCGCAGCCGCGGTGTATTCATCCACGTATGGATCGTAAAACAGAATACTTGCCCCGAAGGAACGCGCTCTTTTTGCCACAGCTTTTCCAACATTCCCAAAACCTATTATTCCAACTTTCTTGCCCCATAACTCATTTCCCCTGAATCTCTCGTAGGCTTCGGCAAGTCTTATCAAATCACCCTCTGCGACATTACCCGTTTTCAGAAACGATAAAGCTCCTATCAATTTTCTCGAGAGGATGATCATGAACGCCAGGACAAGATCAGCGACAGCATCCGCATTTCTCCCGGGCGTGTTGATAACTGCGATGCCATACTCGGTCGCCGACTCAATATCGACATTCACCGGATTTCCCCTGCAGGATATTATCACGCGTAGCTCGGGAAGATTTTGGATCGCCTCAAAATCAATAACGTCCATTTCTGTTATAAAGACCTGATAGCCGCGGAGCGCCCTGGCAAGCTCTTTGCCGCCCTGGTAAACTCTATGAGTTTCCCACCAAGGAGCGTATTCCACATCGGCGAACTCTTCCATCATTCCCAACGCCTCTCTGCCAAACGGCGCGGTTATCAAAACACGTGGGCGAAAATCTTTTGTTCCGTCCAATTTCATAATCTGGGCCTGGGAGGCAAGCAATTGACTCGCCATATGTCCGATAACGGAGAGCTCGCGACCACCTCCTGAGCAGCTTACATTGTTCCAGGACGCGTATAAATCAGAATACTTGTTGCTTGAGGGACTGGGCTCGAGAGTATTCCTTATTCGGCTCAAAATTTGGCAAACCTCGCCAAAATTCTCGAAGACGCCCGCGCCCACGCCGGCCAAAGCGCACGCTCCTAACCCTGAGACTTCAGGCGTTTTAGGTGCCTCCACCTTCATATTCACGACGTCACATACGATCTGGGTCCAAAGCGGACTTGTGGCCATTCTGCCGGCGACTTTTAATGTCTCAGGGCTTTCCTTCGAGCAAGCCAGAATTTGCTCCAGATTGCACTTTAGCGAAAAAGCGATGCCTTCAGCCACCGCACGGCAGACATGCTCTCTTCCTTCAATGCCAGAGGGGGTAACCATATGTGATAGTGTGATATCACCGAAAGAAATGTTTAGCGACCGGGCATCAAAAAGACATGTCCCAAGCGTTGAGAGAACTCCACCGGCGCCGGGCGAGGATTTTCCCGCCTCATAAAGCAAAGCCGCAACAGGTTTGTCGTAGTCCGGAAAGAGTATCTTTGAAAACCACTCGAGCGCCGTTCCCGCGGCAAGTCCGTTGCTTTCGAGCACAAACATGCCCGGCAAAACATGTAATCCGCTCCAGAGCTTTCCTTCCTCGTCTAAAACGAACTTTGTGGTGACCTGCTGAAGGGGCATCGTCGTACCAGCGACTGCGCAAACATCACCCTGAGTCACCGCCCCCGCCCCAAGGAGAGCGCATTGAGTATCCGCGCCCGATGTTACAACCGGTATCTTTTTCTTAAGCCCCACAAACTCCGCTATCTCATCTAACAGGTAGCCAACCACATGACCAGAAGGCACCACATCCGCAAACCATTGTTTTCTCGCGCATACGATTTCCATAAGTTCATCAGACCAGCACCTCTTCTCCAGGTCGAAAAGCATGGTCTCGCCAGACTGTGTAGCATCTGCGGCGATTTCTCCAGTAAGCAGATAACAAACCCAGTCAGTTAGAGTCATCACCAACCTGGTGCGTTCAAATATCTCCGGTTCGTTTGCGGCAATCCATTTTAACCTCGGGGCAGTGAAAATGGGCGCCGGGTAATGGCCGGATATTCGGTGGAAGAGCATACCGAACCCCGAAGCAAGCTCGGCGCTCTCGCCAACCGCCCTGGCGTCCTGGTTAGGCACTGCGAATACAACATTCATTTCATCATCCAGGATAACAGTTGTATTTCTCATCCCCGTGACGCCTATGGCCGAAACAGTCTCCTTCCCTAAATTGCCTTTATCAACCAATTCCCTCAACGCGTTTAGGATTGATGTTCTCACCCCATCCAAATCCATGTCGTAACCTAAACCGGGAGCTTTTCTCGAGGGAAGATGAGACCAGCGTCTCAGACTTACAAGAATCTGGTTTTCAGATGGATTCCATGCCACGCATCGCCCGGAACCTCCGCCTATGTCAAGCCCGATTAAATACGCGCGGTCTTCCACTATGCCTCCCAGTTTATTACAAATAGTCGCTCAAGTTCTTGTTGTTCCAATGGCTTAACCTTTCGAGTTCATCCTCGCCCGGCACGAGGTTGCAACTAATAACCCAGGTTCTAATTGTTCCGCCAGTCGTTCAATTACGATTTTACTCCAGCGAATTCATTTAGCGTTCGAATTTCTAAAATGCATACGAGTAGATGAATAGCTCTGTTAAATTGACAAAAGAGTCTTGAGATAAAATACGTACGAAGCGCGTGAGTTAGAAATTTAACACCATGCCGCTCTGTCCGGGAGCGTAGCGCTCGCCAAACTCCGACATAAAAGCACCTATCAATCGGATGCCCGTGCAGTGAGTAAAGATGAGCTTTTCGCAATCGATGTCTTTGAGAACTTTGATTGAAGGCTCTAATTGTTTGGGGTCGGTAAGCCCGAGGTGAGTTCCGCCTATGATCGCTCTTATTTTGCCAAACCTGGCGCCCACGTACTTGACGGTGTTGGCTATCCCTGCGTGCGCGCAGCCGGTGATGAGAATCATTCCGTCTTCAGTTTCAACCACCAGCGCCTGGTCATCCCTAAAATCATCTAGCGTGAGCTCTCCGTCTCTCTCAACATACAGATTCGGTTCAACGTAGGTGTATTCAGGGATTCTCTCTATCTCACCGGTAAGGTAGACCCCGCTTATGAGTTCGACCTGCTCTTTGCTCAACATCAGCTCTTCACAGGATGAACGAACGGCAGCATCGTTGAAAGGGATCCCTATATACCTCTTTATCGGTCCCGCTTGAAAAAACCTGGGCAGGAAAGCATCCGGGTGAGCGAATACTTTTTTCCTGCCTGTCTCTAAGAGAACGTGAAGCAAACCGGCTGTATGGTCATAGTGACCGTGTGACAGCGCTATGCATTCAACCTTCTGCAAATCTATGCCAAGTATTCTTGCGTTTCTTACGGCTACATCAGACTGCCCGCAATCGAATAGGACTGAACCATTTGGTGTTTCAATCATTATGGAAAGTCCGTGTTCGCCCATAAAGGCTGGGGCAGAAGCGACATTGTCCGAGAGGATGCTCACCCGAATATCCATTTAAAACCCCTTTCTTGATGCTAAAATCAGCCGCCGCGGAATGTTTGTCAGTAGAGTTGCCTGATCTCTTTAATCACTCTAATGACGTCGATCGTGACCAGCGCGCCGTTAGATATGATCGAAGACCAAGACCGTCTTGTTTCCTGTTCCTCTGATGAGTCTTCATTCTTATTTTTATCTTCCTTCTTATCGCTCTTAGCAGAATCGAGTTAGGTTTGCGATAGACCCGCACATCTTCTCATCTGACCGTAACCTTTTACCATCTTCAACCCCATCTCTCGAATCCTTTTATCAAACAAATTTACGCGCGTAAGAAAAAACGGTCTTGTCAGGTGTCACGCTCCTCAGGACCGTTTTCCCAATCCTTACTCTCCTCAAAGCTCCGTCCGGCGCAGCACCTTCAGCCATAAGTACGCCTGGCGCCCGGGTGAGCTCTCCGCAAGGTTTGTAAACCGCAATTCGGGCAAGAATATTCAAATGCCCGCTTTCCAGTTCCGAATGGTTCTCGCCATGTATGCCCGCATGACAAGCATTCGAGCAACCTCTCCTCTCCTGCAATAACGTGACAACCGCCTTCTATACTCAAAGCTTTCCCATTCACTAAAGAGGAAGCGACTTTCCTCCTGGCTGATTTGACTATCCTCTGGAAAGTCTGTCTGGATATCTCCATCCTTTCAGCAGCTTCTTCCTGGTAGAGCCCTTCAAGGTCGGCAAGTCTGATCGCTTCAAGTTCCTCTACCGTGAGTGTTTCATGCTGCGCGCTGTTCCCCGCAAGACCCTGCGGTCCGAATCGGGCGAAAACTGGACCGCAGCTTACAAACCTCGGCTTCTTCGGGCGTGGCACTCCTTCCTCCTAAATACGGGCATTTGTCTTTTATACACGGTCACACATCTCGTTTCAAAAAAATTAAGCATGCCTCAAATGGATTATCTCTTCGGTGGGTCTTCCAGATAATTCTGATACGATATTTCCTGTCTCCCTCCCCACCATCTGCTTTACTTTCGCTAGCAAGGTCTTCCAGATAATTCTGATACGATATTTCCTGTAGAAAAAGACAGGATAATCAAGCCGAGACTCTGTGAAACCTGAGCTTTCCGTCCTCCATCCTATAGGCTCTATCTGACATCTCGACAATCGTCTCATCGTGAGTCACCACAATAACGCATTTTCCGTCTTCATGTGCAAGCGAGCGAAGGATTTCAATCACCACCTTCCCTGTTTCGCTATCGAGATTACCCGTTGGCTCATCGGCGAGTATGACATCCGGGTCGTTGGCAAGCGCCCTCGCGATAGCGACCCTCTGGTTTTCTCCCCCGCTCAACCTCGGGGGTCGTCTGTTGAAAAGGCTTTCGTCTATTCTCGTCCTTTCAAGGAGTCCTGCGGCGGTCTTGTTCTGAACGCCTGCCGGCACACCGGCCAGATCCATCGGGAGCGTAACGTTTTCAATTGCGGTAAGTGACGGGATCAGGTTAAAGAATTGAAAAACAAAACCAACTTTGGTGCGCCTGAACTCTGTCAAATCCACAGAGGGATCAAGCAGGTCCACTCCAGCCACATTGACCTTTCCTTCATCCGGTCGCTCAAGCGAGCCCAGTATATAAAGAAGGGTAGTCTTTCCGGCACCGGAAGGCCCGAGTATGGTCGTGACCTCGGCCCTGCGCACCGACATGGTCACATCGTCAACCGCTTTGACTACCCCTCCCTTTGTTGAGTATGTCTTTGAGACTCCCTCGATATCAACAGCTAACTTTCCCTGTAATTCCATATAAGCACCTCACAAAAACTCCTCGCCCGACGGAAAAATAGTCTTTCTGTCACGAAACCGCTTCCTTAATGGGAGGAAAGATTTCACTCCATCCTCAGGACCTTCACGGGCTCTAACCTTACGAGCCTTACGACAGGAATCGCCATGCCAAAAAGACTCAACACCAAGAGCATCAAAGCGGCGTAAACGAAAAGCACTCCCCGATAGGTCACATCAAGGGTCGCAAAGCTCTCGTTTGATTCAGAGCTAACCCCTTGGAATCCGCTGCCCTCTTTATAAAGCGACCTATCCCTTGCAAACATCGGCATCGCTTTCGAGGGGGCTTGCAAAACACTTCCGTTTTGCATGGTAGTCTCGGGCAGAAGCCAGTCTCCCATCTTTTTGGCCGTAAAGCCACTGGCCCCGGAGGCGAGAACAACAGCGAACAAACATATGAGCACGACCTCAACCGCGTATTGGCCGATCACCTGCAAGTTTTTCGCTCCGATAGCCTTAAGAATGCCGAGTTCTTTCGTCCTGTATCCAATTATTATCACCATTGAAAGAATGACGATGAGAACACATGCTCCCAAAGTCGCCGCAAGACCGATACGGGATGAGTTTCCCGCTTTAACGAGCGGGTCGGCAATCGATTCGTAATCGGAATAGTCCGTTGCTATTTCGTATTTGCCGTCTTTGTTTATTTCGGAGACCTCGGATTTAAAAGCGCTTTTGATAACTTCGGTGCTGTCGACGCTATCGAAATAATACGAACCCAGAGTCACGTAACCATCGGTCCCGTTGAGTTTCTGGACAACGCTTAGGGGCCCATAAAAAGTGTCGCCAGCCGGGTTAAACTGCTGGCTTGACGCTTGTTCGCTTTGCTCCTCGGCCTCAACTGACTCATATATTCCTATTATTTTAAGCTTAAGCGTGCTTCCCGCGCCGCTAATCCCGCTTATTTTAGCTTCGATCTCATCTCCTATACTCAGGTCATTCTTTTCAGCAATGTTCTTCTCAACAACAACGATAGGTTTTTTTCTTTGTACTCTTGGTATGTGAACAGCCTCCCCTTGATAATCTTCTTATTGCCTGACGCAAAATCAGCTATGCTATCTCCGTTTGTGTTTCCCTCAAATCGAAATCTGTTTGCCTGCGTCTGGGCGGTCATTGTTCCGGTCTCACCTTCGTCAGGTCGTCTCATTACAAAGGCGCGCGCGATCTCCTGTGATTCTATTCCCTGAATTTCCAGTCTCGCCTCAAGAACCTTGTCGTAGGTTTTTATCCTGTCGTAGCGGGAAAACTCGTCAGTTAGACTCTCGGGAACGAGAAACCTGACCCTGTCAGCAAACTCTTCCTCCTCGCTCATCTTCCGAGCTTCCGCCTGCCTTTGAGCCGCAGTTTTTTTCCTTTCCTCCTCAAAGATGTTCATCATGTATTTTGAACTGACCCTTATCTCACAGTAATTGCCAACCCTCGCTTTGACCTCTCTGATCTGTGCGTCTGACGCAAGCTTTATGCTTAACATGGATATCGCGAACGCAAGACAGATAAAAAGTAGAAAAATAACAATCAAGTTTGTTTTGATGTGTCTTATGAAAGATCTTGCCCCGCGCTTGAGAACCCGCACTTTAGACCCCTTCTCTCGCCTCTTCCCTATTTATCCGGATAGCCGGTAAGGGAAATCCTTACCGTGGTGCCATAACCGGAACCTGAGACCTTCTTGATTACGAGTTCGGTGTTTTCCTTCGTCACGTTAGGATTTTTCCCCGCCCTCTTAGGGTTTAAGTCGAAGAAAAGGAAAACGTCAGAAAGGGTTTCCCCTATTTTGAGTTTCCCCGAAACAGAATTAAGAGTCGAATAGTCCAGAAGAGTCCCGGATATCACATGGCTCGAAACGTACCTGCCGTATAAGCCAATGTCGCCGTAATAATCGTAATAATTGGACGCCACAATCCCGGGGCTTGAAAGCCTGAAAGCGTAATCGGAGATTTGAGCAAGGTCAGCGGACGAATTTGTGATTTCGAGTTCGATTTCGAGATAATCCCCCTTGACCTCGCGGGAACTGGAAGAAATTACGCTCGAGTTCGAATCGGGTCTGGTTGCGTTAATAACCGTAAATATGACCCCGAGGAGGTTCACGGATGTCTTTGGTGTGGTAGCAGAACTGCCCTTATCATTCTCCTGCGCAGTCTCTTCGGTGCTTACCTCCTCTTTTGATGAATCTCCCGCAGCCTCCGAGACGTCGCTACCTTCTGATTTCGAGCTCTGCGAGACGGATTGCGTTATACCCGGGGGCTTTTTAACGGTTGTGCTCTTCCTTATGGCGTTGTTTGAACCTGACGCGCACGAAACAACGCAGAGCGCCGCCGCAATAAGGGTTAGCGCTGATATTACTGCTTTGATATCTCTGCGATGCGCTTTTTCTTTTCCGCTCACGATAGACTCCTTGTGAAATCAATTCAGGCGCGCTTGCAAAGTTAGATAGAATTCCTCTGATATCCTTTAGCCGTCATCTCAAAAGAGAGCGTATTAACACCGCTTCAAGCTGACCGTCCTCTCCCTCGTGAGCAAGCACTCGCACCTTGTCGCCCTGCTCAAGCTTTGGTTTGCCGAGTTCTTCCCCCCTTTTCATCCTGCCTTGTAATGTGTATCTGGTCTTATCGGTGGTTTTTATTTTCACTTCGCCTGAGGAAGTCTTTATCGTCAGCGCTCCCTCCTCAACCGAGAGAACCTCGCCCGTAAATTCCTTGATTCCAACGGCTTCCTTGAACTCATCCAACCTTTCAAGCATTTTCTCTCTTCTCTCGAGGAAAGGTCTTTGAAATCCCTCAAACCTCGGGGCAGGTTTTACCGGGCTTCTGCCAGTCCTCGCGATCAGAATCGCACTCAAAGCGACTACGGCTGCGAGAAGAATCACAACCGCGATAAGCAGGGGAACAACAAGCTTCTCTTTTTTTCCGCTAAAGCGCTCGCCCGAGCCCTTCTTTCCAGCCTGCTCCGTGACCGATGAATCCGGCGCCTTCGCCTGTTCGCTGGTATTCTCATGAGCTGTACTTTCGATCTCTTCGGCCGTCCGGGCTTGCTCTTCTTTATCCCCGGCGTTTTCCCTCTCATCCATCACAAACACTCCTCTTTGAAAACATTTAACCCTCGCTTCCTTTTAAAAAAATCATGAGCTTGATCTCTTTTGTCGGTATAATTTTCCCAAATCTGTGTTAAAGAATCTTTTATCCCCGGTTAATTTTCCGTAAAAATAATTTGAGCTCATTCCTGCGGTGCTCATGAACCGGAAAGCTTAAAATCTTTCGATGCGTTCAGCAGCACGATTCCTTCGTTCATCAGATAAGACATAATTTCTTACCCACAAAACAAATGGATTGATGTAAGATTACTTGGGCGAATCTATACTTGCGGATGAGAGGGGGAACCATGGAATTCGACATCATAGTGGTCGGTGGAGGTCCCGCCGGTGTCGCAGCTGCGCGCGCCGCCTCCGAAGAAGGCATAAAAGTTCTTCTCGTCGAGAAGTGCGGTTTTCTCGGCGGCAATCTCACTTCATCGCTTGTGGGGACAATTGGCGGCCTGTTTGTGAGGAACCAAGACACAATCGATTACGCTGTTGGTGGCATTCCCAGGGACTGCGCGGAGACCCTCAAATCAAGGGGGCTCGCTTACGGGCCCATTCCATGGGAACAAACAGCCGTGCTTCCTCACGCGCCGTGGGGAGTAAAGAAACTTTTCGACGAATGGATTGAAAGCGCTGAAAATGTCAAACTTATGCTTCATACATGCCTTGTGGGCGCAGAATTGGAAAGTGGAAGGATACAGAATATCACCCTTCAAAGAAGAAATGCTCAAATGAAGGTATCCGCAAAAGCATTCGTAGACGCAAGCGGTGACGGCGATCTTTCTTTCCTTTGCGGCGCCGCGATGGAAGATGCGCCGGTGCAATTTCCAACACTCAATTTCTACATGCATAACGTGAACGTAGTCGAAGCCCTAACAGCCGGGCTTGCCACACTCCAAACGCTCATACGCGAAGCGGTGGAAACCGGGGAGTTCGACCTACCGCGCGCGGGAGGCGCCGTCATCCCCACGATGCGACCGGGCGAAGTTATTGTTGCGATGGGAAGGGTTTCCATCGACGGTAAACCGGTTGACTGCACCGACCCCGAGCAGCTCACCTACGCAGAGATGGAAGGCAGAAAGCAGGCGGTACTTCTCGCTGAGTTCCTCAAAGCGAAAATGCCAGGATTCTCCGAGGCGTATCTTTCCGACACCCCCTGCAGAATCGGGATCCGTTCCACGAGAAGAATTTCGGGTCTTTATCGCCTGACTGGTGAAGACGTTCTCGGTGCGGCTGATTTCGATGACGGCATATGCCGTTCGGCCTGGCCAATCGAACTGCATCTTGAGGGAAAAGACACGGTCCTGGAATTTCCTCCACCGGGAAAGACTTATGCTGTTCCCTACCGCTCCCTCCTTCCAAATGGAATCGATAACCTCATAGTCGCGGGAAGGTGTCTGTCCGCCACCGTTGAGGGTCAGGGGAGCGCAAGGGTGAGCGCCACGTGCATGGGCATGGGTGAAGCGGCAGGTGTCGCTTGCGCGATCGCGGGCAAGAACAATATCGGCATGGCTGACATCGACGTTCGCGCTCTAAGAGAACGCCTCAAGGAAAGAGGCGCAATACTGTGAAACATGCGCTTCTTACCACTGAGCATAAAGGGCCGAGATCACCAAATAAGCAAAGAGCATAAGCCCTCCGTATCCGAGGCAGAGGGCAAGGAATAATTCAAAGCTTCCCTTTTTTTCCCGAGCCGCGACCGCTTCTTGGAATTCACTTCCGGCAGTTGCGAGTTTACCGTTACTTGAGTCTTGTGGTGACCTATCTCGGCTACGGGACGAATCACCGCTTATAGATGATTCTTCTTCTACCGTTACATCTTCTTGCTCATCTTCGGTGAAGCCTTCCTCATCAGCTGAGCTCCCGTAAATTTCTTCCTCCTCGTCTTGAGCATTCGCTCCAGCACTATAAGATGGAGCTGGAATATCGTTTTGATGCTCGGGTCTTACGATTGGAAACGGCCGCTTTAAGAGGGCCGGTATGACCTGAACGGTCATCCAGCATGGATAAGAATCCAGGTTCTGGCTGTGCCTGTAATGTCCGTCCTCCTCCTGCATAGAAAGCAAGTATTCGATCGGCGTCCCCTCAGATGACCTCCATGACTCCGAGCCCGGGTCCTCCCCTGACGCCGCAAGTCCCTGTACCGCCCAGGCAGTTGAAGCAACGTTTGAGGCCTCGCCCTGCCACGAAAAGCCACCGTCTTCTGCTTGACAGAACCTTAAATACATTACCGCCCTTTTTATGACCTGATCGCTTTTCTCCATACCAGAGGCCACCAGTGCCTGGATAACAGCTCCAGTGTCATCAGGGTCACTTCCGGATTGCTCGGAGTATCCGAAACCGCCATCGATATTCTGCCTTGCAGCAAGCCATTCAACTGCGGTTTTGGGAACGGGCTCGCCAGCGGCAGCGAGGGCGATAAGCGCCCAGGTGTGGTCATTAATCATGCTTCCGATATGGCCGTCGGGATTAAGATTGGATTTTATCTTCGACACAAGGTTCACACCGCCGAAAGATTTTGGATTTTCTCCAGCAGCGCTTACCGCGAGGCACAAAACCGAGAAATCCGTAAGCCTGGATGCGCTTTTGGCGCGTTTGGAAAGATAGTCAATCGGGGATATCTCATTGGTCAAAAAATTTTTTGGATCGAAGCCAGCAGCCGAAATGGCGCAAACCGCCCAGGCAGTGAGTTTTTCAGAGGATTGAGAGCCAGGTTCTGCAAACCCACCATCGTCCTGCTGCCTTGTCTTTAAATACATTAACGCTTTCGCCACAGACTGGCCTATTGCGTTTTGCGCACAAGCGCGATTAAACCTAGAGATAACTGAGAGAAAAACGAGGACCGGGATTATCATTGAAACCGCCGCTCGAACCAAAACAAGTGCTGTCCGGCTACTCGACCATCTCATCATCTTACCAGGGCATCTCCTTTGCTCATTCCAGACACATTTCGCAACAAATCCCCGCCCTGAGTTTCCGTTTCAAAAAACAACCTCGACTTGTATTTACGAAGCATTTCCATGAAAGCAAGCCCAAAACCATAAGCGAATACGAAATTGCCGAGAGCGTGAAGCGCGTCAAACCCCACCGAGGAAGAATAAGCGAGGAAAAATGACTTAAAGGTAAGAGGCTTTATAAAACCCAGCACAAAATAAAGATTCATTATCCAACCGAATAGGAAACCCCAAATCGCGCAATAGATGGCAAAAACGAATCGATTCTTCATAAGACGACCCCTGCCCAGTAACCCTGAAACCAGCCCGCACAACCCCCAAGCGAGCATCTGCCATATAGTCCAAGGTCCCTGTCCGAGGAAAATATTTGAGACCACCGCCGTGGTCGAACCCACCATAAAGCCGGGCAGCGGACCGAACACGACACCGCTCACCGCTATCACGAAAGTCGCGGGTTGAACGTTCGGTATGACCGCGAAAAGAACGCGACCGCCCGTGGCTATCGCGGACAGACTCGCTATCATGGCTATTAGCTTTACGTCGTGTTTCTTATCTTCATAATAAGCGTAAAAGAAAAAAACCGTAAGCGCCACGAACGTGACGCTGATTACGGCGGGATCCTTGAATATATCCACGTCAAGGAAGGCACCCGCTAAAAAGAGAGCCAGTGTGCCTGTAAAAATCATTATTGCCGCCAACGCTTTTCTCAAGCGAACTCCTTTAGAACTTTCAAAGCGTCTGCTTTTGTGACGACGCCGCTCGCAAAACCCCTGAAACACCTGTTGTACTGCGTGGTGTAGAAAAGCGAATCGGAAAGCACCTCTCTCATTTCCCCTTGGGCGATTATGCGTCCTTCGGCAAGCATGATCACTCTGTCGGAAAACTCGGCAACAAACTCGAGGTCATGAGTGACAACGATTGTGGTCTTCCCTTGAGATTTGCGTCTTGCAAGCAGGGAAGCGATTCTCTCTTTAACAGAAGAGTCAAGCCCCCTGGTCGGCTCGTCCAAGATTAATAGATCAGGATCGCGAACAACCACGGATCCAATCGCAACCAGTTCCCTCTGCCCGCATGAAATTTCCTCAACGGGGGTTGAACGGAGAGATTCGATGTCGAGCGTGCTTAGAGTTTTGGATACCCTTTCCTCCGTTTCTTTTTCGCTGAAACCTGCGGATTTACAAGTCAGCCTCAGCTCCTCCTCTGGCGTCTTCGAGATAAGGTGTGATTCCGGGTTCTGCATCACCATGCCGCAAAGAGCCGCAATCTCGCGGCGATTCATTTCAGCAATATCTCTCCCGTAAAGAATCACTCTTCCCTTTGATGGTTTGAGAATTCCAGTGATATTTTTGACAAGTGTCGTCTTCCCGGACCCGTTCTCACCTACAATTGCCACAACCTCGCCGAAACCGAAATCCGCGTCCACGCCTTTGAGGGAAGGGTTTCCATCGCCGTATGAATGCCACAGATTCTCAACCTTCACGGCAGCATCCCTTTCGGTTATCTTCTCCGCGAAAGCTTTACTTGAATTTTTCTCTTGCTTTCCAATCATCCCGGTGTGACTATAGTCAGGCCGTTCGAGCTTGTGACGATTAGGGATGCCGTCGATACCGGAGAGAATCATTCTGCCCTCTTTTACGTTAAGCGGGATTTCCGTATACCCCGCCTCAAGAAAAAGTCTTGAGATCGGCGGCAGTAGTCTCATGCCAACTGCATGGTCGGTTTTAGCGATATCTTCAGCTGTGCCTGAAAAAACAACCCTTCCTCCGTGCAAAACGACAATTTTGTCAGCAAGATGGAAACAGCGCTCCAACCTGTGTTCTGCAAGGATAACGGATATGCCGAGCTCACTGTTTAGAGATTTCAACGTGACCAGAAAATCCTCAGCGCTGACCGGATCCAGCTGGCTCGTTGGCTCATCCAAAACTATGACCTCAGGCTGCATAACAAGCACTGATGCCAGAGCGATCTTTTGTTTCTCTCCGCCGGATAAATCCGTGACGCGCCTGTCACGAAGAGAGGCAAGCCTCAAACAGGAGAAAACCTCCTCGATACGTTTGATCCCGCGTATCGGCTCAATCGCGAGATTTTCAAGCCCGAAGGCAATCTCGCGCTCCGGGTCCTCGAAAACGAGTTGCGCCTCGGGGTCCTGAAAGACGAGTCCCACGTACCTTGCAAGCTCCCCAACGCTCGCCTCAAGAGTGGATATGCCCTTAACCCGCACGTTGCCTGATATCTTCCCGCCGTAAAAATGCGGAACGAGACCATTTACGGCCCTGCATAAGGTGGATTTGCCTGAGCCGGTCAAACCAGCAATCAGCATAAATTCACCGGGCAGAACCTTAAGGCATATATCCCTCAAGGCAGGCTCTCCGCAACCCGGGTACGTATAATTTAAATCTTCAATTTCAACTAACGGGAATTTTTCCATAGCGCAGAAAACACTGAGAAAACAACAGAAACAAGGATAAAAAAAACGAAACAAGCGTAACCCTGGGCCTGGGTCGACACTCTTATACTCGGATAGAAATCAAAACTTGTTAGTTTCATGGCGGAAACGGCGATAACGAAAACCAATCCAGCGGCAAAAACAGCGATAACACCAAAATCAGCCGGTGAAAAAACGTAGCTTACAAGCCTGCTTCTCGGACCCGACCCGTAAGCGCGTGACTCCATAGCCTCCGCGAGCGATATTCCCCGGTCGAGGAAATCTCGCGCGAGTTTCCTCAAAAGCGGAACTCGATTGTTCATCCGCTTTATGTAACCGCCGCTGTCAAGGTCGATACCCCTTGCTGCCTGCGCTTCAAGAATTTCTCTTGAATCTTTTGCCACAGCCGGAACCATTCTCATCGTCATTGCGGTAAGGAGAGCGGATTCTGAACTTCCTGGTGAGAGCAGATTCAAAATCCTGTCAGGGTCAACCGCTACCGCCCAGAACGCGAAGACAAGAATAATGGACGAAATCCTCAAGCCCATTGAGGCGCCGAAGAATAATCCCTCAGCTGTAACAACGATTCTCCCAAATACAGGCAATCCCGAATATTTTAAAAGAACCGTCGAGCCGTTTGATGACACGAACGCGTTTATCACCACCGACAAGACAAAGATGAAAAGACAAAATCTCCACCAGGAGATCCAGTCAGCGAAAACACCCGATGAACCCGCAATGATTCCAACAGACAATAAAGCGCTCAAAGAAGCGAAAGGATTGGAGTTCAACAAGGGTAACACTAAGATCGCTGCACAAATAATCATCTGAGAAACCGGATGCAGGATATGAAAAAGTGAGTCATTTTTCTTATAAGCAATCTTCATCGGTTTTCCCCAAAAGGCAACGCCCTTATCTCTCCCCTGCTGTCAATTACCAATCCGACTTTATGCTTTAACACTCGGGTTTCACCCGTGAGAATTTTCACAATCTGGTTTTTTGATTCGTCATTAAGAAACAACAAGAACCAGATCGGGGACGCGTCGCCCATTCCCACGCCAGCGCAGACAACTGCGCCCGTAACCTCGACATCGACGCTCGATGGATTTGCCTCCTCATCCAAAACGATTATTTTCTCACCCTCAACCCTTATGAAAGTTCCGCTCAAGTTCAAATGTCTCAAAATATTTTCCTTCAAACCCTTAAGATGCAACGCGGGGCTATTCAGGATAACGATAACGGGACCATTCTTTTTCGCGTCTTCAAATTTTGATAAATCTTTTGAATAGAGTACACGGGCGCCTTCGGCGCCTAAGTATTTTCCGATGGCTCTTGCCTCATTGTGAAACTCAGAAGAGTAGACGATTGTGGTTGGGCGCTTCTTTCCGCCGTATCCAACCGTAAAAGGCTTCGGGTAAGAACCAATGACCGTGGGGATAAACGTGTTACGCCCCCAGGCGTGATAATCCCACCATATCTCATCTTTAGCGCCCGTTTCATAAAGTGCCGCTCCTACATCTGCAAGGGTTCCGTTTACATAGTAAAACCAATCTTTTCCTTTGGCAGAAGCTATCCCGTCAATAGCCTTGACAAAACCACCTCCGTAAGCTTTTTCGACCCTGCAAATTTTCTCAAGGGCATCCATCACCGTGCTACTTTTCCGCCACCTCACTTGAGCTTCCTTAAGAAAAACCTTTCCGAATTCTTTCGTGACGCCAATAGATATGAAATCTCTGTCGACATTCTTTCCGCTTTTCTCTTGATCAACACTTAAACGGGCGCACCCTTGAAAGAGAAGCGACAAAAATAAGCAAGCAAGGATTAAACGAAAACATATCGAAATTCTTTTACTCATCTTCATATCACCTTGAAGGATGACCGGGACCGGAAAACATCCGGCCCCGGTCGCCCCGTTTACCGATAATTCAAGGTACCGTTGGATAACCGAATGAGACGCCTCCACCTGTATATGCCGAATAACTGAAGTAAATCGGTCTTTCGACAATCACTGGTGCGTCGCTAACAACAGATACCGACACGTCACATCCGGACCCAACGGACCTGTTCACAAAAACGGTTTCTCTGCTTGAAGCGGGAACCTTTATCTGTTCCTCCTTAACGTCAGTCGCACCGGATACTCTTTTAATGAAATATCTGATCTTTACACTGGCAGTCCTATTACCTGGGTTTGCGATGCATAAAAACATCTCGAATCCATCTCGCGTGGAGCCTTCCGCGAAATCCCATCTGTATGCAGCATCAACGGCTCCGGGAGAGTTGTGACCACCAGACCAGATTTGAGAGCTCCCCGCCGTAAGCGGCAAGTACTGGAAATATACGGGTCTCTCAGCAACAACGGGTAAATCTGAAGCAACGATAAGGCCAATGTCTTTGTCAAAGCCGAGGTCCTCAAAAGCGCTTTCGGTATGCCTCGAATAAGCGGGAATGACCCTGTTAAAGGTTTTTCTCTCCCCTGCGGATCCAACATATGTAATGGTGACATTGGCTTTTGTGGAGTTAGGATTCATGATTGAGACCCATTCCCTGAACTGCTTTCTCGTTGTTCCCTCCGCGAACAACCATTTCTTATGAGGCTCAGGAACGCCCACGCAGTTGTGAACGCCATTGGCTGTCGAACCCAGTATCTCGAAGGGAGTGTTGAAATAAAGCACTCTCTCCGAGCAAATAGGCTTGTTTGCTGATATTGATACGCTTACGTCTTTATTGACCCCAACAAGTGAATTGACGTCCACGGTGTCGCGGCTCTTTCCTTTGACTGACCTCAATACCTGAACGGGTGAACTTCCATTCGCGAAGAGAAAGGTAAGGATTACCTTTGCCTCGGAGGCATTCGGGTTTTGCAGCGCGAGCCACATCTGAAAACCATCCCTGGTCGTGCCCTCGGCGAAGTAAACCTTATTGAGCAATTGTGTCGAGCCAAGTACCTGCTCTCCTCCGCTAAGACCCCAGTTCTGGAAATACATAGCCCTCTCGGCAATGAAATATCCATCGCCTGTTACCTTCGCTGAAACGTCCTTATCCGGACCAACAAAATCATTCACAAAAACCGTCGTTCTCGATTTGGGGGGAAGCGCGACTTTCTGGGTAAGGTTTGTTCCGTTGCTGAGCATATAATTGATGGTGACGTTAACTTTATCATTCTCCTGGTTTCCAAGGCAGAGCCACTCCTGAAAGCCTTTTCTCGTGCACCCCTCAGCGAAGTAAAACTCCGCGGGAGCGCGCTTTCCGGTACCGAAACAGACAAGCTTCCCGCCACCGATGCTTAATATCCCGTATTCGCTTAAAGATACGGAGCCTCCTCCTTCGCCACTTCCCCATATCGTTTTTCCGTCAAATAAATTGAGCACGGATATGCCGTCTCCCACTATCGGCCATGCGGCCGGATCAGTACTTCCAACAACAACCTTACTTCCGGCTATCGCGGGCGAAGAATTAAAGCCTCCTATTCCCTTCCGCTCCCATGCTCTCGCGATCTTCTTACCCTTTTCCGTATCGGCCTTGAAAGCGCAAACCCAGTTAGTGCCGGGCTCAGGCCAGGGAGCCGGCTGCTGTCCAGCGGTAACTACCCATCCCTTGGTTACCGCTGGCGTACCGTCCGAGCCATAAACCTTATCTTTCCACGCGAGTTTTCCAGTATCTTTATTAACGCAGTAAATGTGGCAGTTGTAAGACGCGGCAGGATAAAAGGAATAATCGGTGAAATATATGTAATTTCCGTAAACGGTCACAGATCCGTTCACGTCATTCCTAACGTCCGTGACAAACGCTCCGTTGGTGCCCCAACTTGTTATAGGCTTTCCCGTTTTCCTATTTAGACACCACACCTTCCCGTTCGGCGTAACGCTCGCGCCGAATGCGGCTCCCTGCCCGACAAAGAGCTTTTCCCCGTCCACACAGGGAGTCGAGAACGCGATTGTCTGACTGTCGCATGAAAACACCCAAACAAGCGCGCCTTTTTTAGTTACGTCAAGGCAGTAGTAGCAACCGTTCGCGTAATCGCCTATATAGAGGTGATTTCCAAAAACGGTGGGAGAGGCGTTTACGATTTGAGCATTGCTTCTAATTGTTGACAGGTCCTTTGTCCATAATATCTTACCGCTTTTGCCGTCAAGAGCCTGAACTTTAGAACCAGAACCAATATAGACCACACCATTTGAAAAAGCGGGGGATGACCAGCTGTCAAACGCTGTTACGGGCTCAATTGAATTTTTCCAGAGTTCTTTTCCCTCAGGTAGCTTGTAGCAGTGTATCGCGCCTGAGACACCGGGTTGTCCGGCGTAAACATACACCCTGTCTCCCGCAACGAGAGGCTGACTCCCATCCTTCGCGTAGATGTTCTTGCTTCTGAAAAGAACGTTTGCGTTCTTTGGCAGACTTACGTTCGAAAACCCCGAGTTGCGCTCATCCTTTTGAAACTGGCTCCAATCGTTTAAGGCGCCTCCGAGCGCAACTCCGGGCGCCAGCGCGACGAGAAGCGCCACAAAGGTGATTATTAAAACCCGTTTTGAAATCTTGAACGCTTCCATAACTCCTCCCTGATAGTTCCATTCATATGCTTATCTACTAACATCCTCAGCCCTGAAAACTAACGCTCACAACCTTGCATGACCCGGCAGCACCCCCTTTCCCTTCGAACAATGCCGGGTCTAAAACCAAAACAAAAACCGCCCCTCGATCTCGATGGGCGGTTTGGTTCAGGTTGACCCGACTCTCCCATGCGCGAGGGATATCAGGCGACGCACACAGGCAGGTCTCCTGGCTCGGTTCACAGCTTCCCGCCCTTCCCGGCTTTTAGCCAGTGGTTATGCGGGTCGCTCCCCATCACAGTGGCGCGTCCGCGCCGGATTCTCACCGGCTTCCCTATTAAGGCAGATTGCCACCTGCGCGCCATGTTATTCATTTTTCAAAGTGCGCATTTATTATATTTCCGCAAAACGCAAGGGTCAAACCGCGTAATCGGTCTTAATTGTACAATTTGACCATTATTCTCATTTTAAGTCGATAAGCTTTTTTGAGGCGATAAGCTTTCGATCCAAAAAGCGGCAGAAATCTTTTCTTACAGAACGGTAAAAGCCTTTCCGGCTGATACTCCCCCGGATGTCCTCACAGTTATGTATATTCTGCCCTTTACTCCGGTGGGAACCTTCACGGATATCTTCGTGTTCGCCCAAGAAACATAAATCGAGGCACGTTTTGAACCGAAATACACAAATGTTGTCCCGGAGGCCCACTTTCCAAAACCGTTACCGTAGATTGCTAAGGTTGCCCCGGGCTTTGCCGATGTTTTGCTAAATGTGCTTATGTTGGGAACGATTTTAAAGCATACGCCGTTTGATGTTCCGCCCGCTGTCCCGATTTTGACCGTGACCTTACCTCCTATACCTCCCGGTACCTTTACCTTTATCGTGCTGCTACTCCATGAGATGTAATCGGTTGACGCGCATTTGACCCCCCCGAAGGAAACATATGAGTTGGCGTCCTTGTATGGAAATTGCTCCCGCTTATCGTCACCTGCTTTCCTTTAGTTCCACTCGTCGGAGTCATAAGAGAGAATAAACGCAGTGATACCTGAACTGGATGAATCGATCAAAAAGGTATGCTGATCTTAGAAAACGTTGACGTAATTTTTTACAGGAGCGAAAAGGACGAAAATTTGTGAAGGCTCAAATGGCGCTCTAAAGAGAGTCGGTAAAGTGACAGCATCGGAAATTTCATTCTGTTTTATTTTTAAGGTCTTGAAAAATTCCGCCGGAACGCTTTTAGCCTGAAGCACTTGCCTTCTGTGGAAATATTTGCCTGAGAGAATCGAAACCGCGATACACACAGAGTATTCCGATTACAAAGGATTTAAGAATGGGTGTTTAAAAGATTGTTCTGATGCCCGGTTTTATATTTTGCGCGCTCGCCTCCGCGTGCGCATTTTTAATTACTTACGGCGAATTTGTAAGACATTCCCCCGATAGAAGGAAACCACTGAATTTGGCGTTAGGTTCAGCCGCTAAAGCTTTCGTCTTTTTCTTAACTCTTGTTCTCGCCGCCTCTTTCTTGATTCGAAATTTTTGAGATTCGAAGCGTTCTCTAAAGCTCATTCGTCACCGGGCTTCCAGACCTCCCAAAACCTTTTTCGCAAGATCAGGTCCGGGCTTCAGGGTTTTCTTACCCGGAAGCCAGCCAGAGGGAGTCACTTCGCCTGTTTTCGCCACGTGCTGGAAAGCTTTTATTTGGCGAATCAACTCATCAACAATCCGCCCCACCATGGGCGCGAGAACCTCCTTCGCCTGCAGTATTCCATCGGGGTCAATGATGAAGCGACCGCGTATGTCCACCCCGGCATCCGTGTCATAGAAACCGTAAACTTCTCCGATGCGCCCCTGGGATCGGTAAGCATCGGTTATGCAAAACCACCCTCAACCATCTTGGAAAGTTAGGTGTCTTGCCATATCTTATTGACGAACCTGCCGTCAACGCTCATCGCGAGAACCTGGACCCCGAGTCGCTCGAGCTCGTTTTTCCGCACGGCAACTGCCGCAAGCTCGGTCGGTCAAACAAAGGTGAAATCTCCGGGATAGAAGCAGAGGACCACCCACTTTCCCCTTTAGTCAGACAGACGAACATTCTTAAATCCTGTGCCCACAAAAGCACTCGCCTCGAAATCAGGGGCTTCCTTTCCAATCCTTCCGAACATCTTTCTTTCCTCCTTGCCTCTGACCCCAAACATCCTGGCGCCTCCCGGCTCCTCGAGGATAGGTCCTTTGGCAGGCTGAACGCAGGAATTTTCGTTTTCCGCCATCTTCCTCACTTTCTTTTGGCAAATTGCCACACTCACAATTGCGCTGTTCTTTCAATTTCAACCGAAACTCATGAAACCTTTATTTCGTGACCCCTTGTGCGCCATTTATGCGAAATCGCAGGCTTTGCGACCAAGTGGCGCCAGAAGAAGTGCTTTTAGCGGATAGGACGGACAGCAATTTCATGCAAGTCCTCAGTCAGCAATGGAGCAGACTTTTGAGAAAAACTCGGATAGCACGGGATAACTAAGATTCTTGCGCTCAATATAAAGGGGCCTGTTCCAAGTTTTCCAGGAAAATCTCTTCACCCTTTTGTCGAATTTGTTTCCGCTTCTCGGGCAAAAATCGCTGAGCTTCCCATCTATCAGAAGGGCGGCATAAAACTTAAAACCCTTTGTTCTTACGGTGCCGATTGAGTTCATTCCGAGAAATGCTCGGATTCCCGCGGGTCCTTTCGGCAGGTCTGTTCTCAAATCATGCAAAACCGTGCGGGAGGAAGGATCGCTTACGTTTAGGAGAAGCCAGGGAACTCGAACGTAAAGACATTCTTTCGCTTCATCAACATACCAGTGCGCAAGGGAGTTATAAGTTTTGCTCATCGGACGAAAATTGCCGTAATTAAGAGAGCTTAAGTCCGTGTAAATGCCGGGAAATATTGTTCCATCCTCGCTTGAGACCTGTTCTCGATTCACCAAAAGCTTAACTCTCACGAAATCCGCATCAAAAGCCCTTTGTGCTGAAAACAGAGACTCTCCCCTGTTGTAGTCGGGTCTTGAAAGCAGAGAAGCTCGATGCTTCGAGTTAATCCTCAGAAGAAACTCAACACCGGTTGGCAGCGCGGGAAGAGAATCAACAGGAAGCCTGTTCGTTCCGTTTCTATCGCCAAAAGTGTCAATACCAATCAAGATCTCTGCGTCTTTTTTGCTGCCCGATATAAAAGCGCCACATAAATCTTTGTTGAGCTTTATTCTCAAAAACAAGAAGGCTTCGTTGTGGTCAACATCAAGACCTTCGATGGTCCAATTCTTTTCTTTGAGTCCCTCGGACTCCGACCGTCTAAAATATACCCTCTCGCCACCGCTGAACGGCTTCTTCTTAGGCTCGTAGGAAACAATTCCAAAGTTCTGTTCAGGGTCAAGAACATTGTGCCAGTATATGTGTCTTTCATACGGAATCATGTAATCCATTTCAACCCATGACCTTTTGGCCCATTCATCGTGCCATTCAAAAACCATAGCCCCGGCATAACCCGCGCGTTGTATTGCCTCATACATTCTGGTAAGCATTTCCCCTTGCTTTCGTTCCTCGATCCCCCCGTGATGAAAGCCCTCAGGGTGAACGTGGGCAATACCCAGCGATGTTGGCAAACCAAACTCCCCCACAAGGGCAGGGTAATCTGGATGTTGGCTGATGAAATGCTTGAGATAGCCGCCGTAACGAAGGATTCCATTTCCGTCGCGGTAAGTGGCGTACTGCGGTTCTCTGTACATAAAATCCGGATAATAAGGGTATATATGGTAGCAACCAAATACCCCCCCCCCCGGCAAAGGCTTTTGATGCGGTGATATGTTTGGGATCGAGCACCTCGATGTCCTCATGTTCCTTTTCCTCGGGAAGACCGGATGTGCTTTCCGTGGGGTGAGTCATTGGATCAAGCGTCGGCCAGCTCACAAAGCCAACCGGAGTCTGAAGACCGCTTTCTCTAAGTTTTCGCGCGGCATGGTCGCACATTTCCGCAACCCAGGACTCGTGTGCCCGTGAACCTTCCGCCGCGGAAACATACCTGCCGCGATAGCCACTACGATCTTTATTCAATTGGTTTGTCTTGTTTGCCACCTCCCAGGTTATTTCCCTGCCGATTACAATACCGAGGAGGTATTTCGATACATCCGTGTCATAATTTCCCCACGCCCTTCCCGAGCGCTTTGGAATCCTTGCCTTACCCGTAAGCGCTTTGATATCAGTCTCGATTTCTCGCTTGTATCGATTGGCATATTCTGAATGAAAGAGGTTGTTTCCGGGAGCTTCATCATCGGGCCACACTTCCTGAATTAGCAGCAATTTTTTCGCTGAAGACCTGTTGAATTCGTCGAGTGTTTTGTAAAAGAGCGGGTCGAGAAGCGTATAAACTCTAACCACGTTTGCATTCATTCCCGCGATGCCCTCGAGCCAGCTCAAATAGGTATCTCTGCTTGAGGGAAACTCAGAAAACCATTTTCCCGGAAGAGCGATTCCAAGATTAACTCCCTTTATGTTGAGTTTTTTCCAGCCTCTGAAAGTTCTTATCTCAAAATGCTTCCTCCTTGCGCGCGCAAATATTTTAAGTCCGCCAGCTTTCGCCAGGGTGGGCGTCTCCGAAAGGAAGTCTCCTTTTTTGTCTCCTAAAAGCCGCAACAGGGAAAAGAAAATCGCAAAGATAATGACAATGACAAAAATTACATAAACATATATGCGCAAGCGCCCGAGAGCGCTTCTGCTTGACGCAGGGTTCGCGCTTTTCAAGGCCGCCATTGACTCCTCGGCATATCCTCTTCTTTTAATCACGCCCCATTTACGCCTGCGGGTAAACGTGGTCACAAACGCTTTCGCTCGCCACCACGCGTTTATCTGACGGTGCCCGAAGTTCTCAAGCACGCTGTATATGCTTAGCCTTAAAAGCGCTTTGATCCTCGGATAATGCTTTAAAGCTATACCCTCCAGAACGACAGCAATCATTGAAATAGCAATCGCGTAAATGAAAGCGAGCGCCAGCCAAAGTATAAAAACCTTATGTTTACTATGCCTAGGATGAACGTGAGCACCACCGCGACATATCCCGAAAGTTCAATGACCGGACCGAGCATCTCGAATAAGAAGAAATAGGGCATGCCTACCATACCTATGACGCCATATCTCGGGTTCAAAAGCATGCTCAAGTTCGAAGTGAGTGTTTCTATGAGACCCCGCTGCCAGCGGTCTCGCTGCTTTGCGAGGTCACGCCATGTCTTAGGGGGCTTGGGTCCAGCAAACCGGATCGGGCACGAACACAATCCGGTATTTTCGCCTCTGTTTGCGAAGGAATTTGTGGATGCGGAGAACAAGGTCCATATCCTCTCCAACGGTATCCTTGCGGTACCCTCCCACCTTTATGACAACTTCTTTTTTGAAAAGACCGAAAGCGCCTGAGATTATCAACAGGCTTCTGAAAGCGCTCCATCCGATTCTACCCCCGAGAAAAGCTCTTAAGTATTCCACATCTGCATGTTCGGCCAGTAACCTTTAGGGAGGCGTACTTCCGTGACCATTCCCCCTTCCACTTTGCAACCGCTCACAATTCGCACAAGACCGCCAACCCCAACAGTGCGCGCTGGATCTTCTATGAACGGTCTTGCGACTTTCAAAAGACCCTCCGGCTCGAGTATAGAGTCGGCGTCAATAACGCAAACAAGATCGTGTCGGCTCACATTTATCCCAGCATTCAGCGCGTCGGACTTGCCTCCGTTTACCTTGTCCACAACGACTAAATTGTCATACTCTGGGGAAATATAGACCCCCTTTATCTGACCGCATTGAATCTTGTAATCAATAGCCTTCGATACTTTTCGCAAACTAAATCTATTTTTCAAAACCTCAAGAGTGGTGTCCGTGGAACCATCATTTATCACAATAACCTCAAACCTTGGATACCTAAGTAGAAGCGTTGATCTCACGGGGTCACCTATTGTCTTTTCTTCATTGAAAGCTGGGATGAGTTGATATCGAGGGAGTAAGCGGCGAGCGGAAGACCTCATATAAATCAACAAGTTTTCTTCTCCGGTTATACCTGACTGATTCAATGAAGGCAGCAAAGAAGAGTGCGAGGTACATGCTGTTTATGGCGGCGAAATAGAAGAGAACAAACAGGTTGAATATTATGATGGTGGTGCTTACCCAGCCTCTAAAATCCAACCGTTACTCGCCTCCCGAGTTCTTCTCACTTGAGTAAATTTCCTCACGCTCAAGCACCTCTGTTGCCACAGTCCTTTCTTGAGCATCGAGTGCTGTTAAACCTTCCGACAACACCTGCTTGCCCTTATCTCCCAGCCTCGAGAGGGCAATGGCTGCGTTCATTTTTACCGAAAGATCCGGGTCCTCAAGTGCTTTTGCCAGCACGTTCATCGCTTCTTCTGATTGAAGTCTCCCTAAAGCCTCCGCGGGGTTAGCTCTCACGTGCGGGCTCGCATCCTCCATCAGGTGAATTAGCGGAAAAGATGCCTCGTGGTCACCTATAACCCCGAGCGCGAAGGCGGCTTTAGCCCTAACGGCCTCATTGGCGCTATCGAGAATTTTTATCAACAAAGGGACTGGGCTTACCTCTCTCATCGCGCCAACTAAATCAACTGTGAGTCCGAGGCGCTCCGGGTCAGAGGAAGTGCGCTCTATCCAGTTTTTCGCATAGCTTGAAAACTCTTCCCTTTTTTCAAGAACAACCTCCGCAAACCTCACGGTCTCAATCTTCGGCGCTGACATAAGATAGTCCGCCACGGCATTCAAAGCGTCAGGTGTCCCTATTTTCGAAAGAGCGTTCAGGCAGCAGAACTCAAGCTCTTTTTTTCCGCTCCCGAAAGCGTATTTATTGAATACGGTGTCGCCTTTGCGATTCTCATCACGCCAAGTCTTACGGCAGCCTCGGCTTTTTTGAGCATTCTTCCCTTTTGTAGCGCTCTTATGTCTTCGTCTACGAAACCCAATTCTTCGTAAACTGTTGAAAGGTGCTCCCTTTCGCTTCCCTTTAAAGAGCGCGCACTTTCTATGAGCACATCCCTTAGATGCTTCCTGTCACCTTTGACAACTTCCCGGGAAAGCGTTTGAACAGCCTCCTGGGGGATTGTTCGCCAGCCACTATCTTGTAAATGAGCAGCCTTATATTTTGCCTCTTCTTCTCCGCGAGCTTTTCTTTTTTTGAGCCTGAAAGCCTTAAGACAATGAGCCCCAGGAAAAGCAGAACAGTAAATGCGAACACACAAATTACGGCGATGGTAACGACCCTCACCGCTCCCTCGCCATAAGTCTTGGGCAAAGCAGCAAGAAAGAGGGGCAAAACGGTTTCCTTTCCACGCGGTAAATCACTAATTTTCCTTTCGTGATTTCCAATGTTCATCATTTAAATTAGCCCTAAACTCCGACAGTTCTTCTGACTCGCGCCAGGAGTTCTTAAATGCTGAATGGTTTTATTACGTAGTCTTCAGCGCCGAGGTCAAAGCCTTTTAAGACATCCTCTTCCATTCTCTTTGCTGTAAGCATGATCACCGGAATGTCTTTCGTTTCTTCTTTTCCTTTGAGGCTCTTGAGTACCTCAAAACCGTCCATCACGGGCATCATCACGTCGAGAATCACAAGATCAGCACCGTGTTGGTTCAGGATCTCAAGCGCTTTCTTGTCGTCTGCTCCCCACAAGACTTCGTAACCTGATTTCTCCAATTTGTACTTGATGAGATTTGCTATTTGCGGTTCGTCTTCGGCAATGACTATCTTCTTCTTGCTCATTTGAACTCCGTTGTCAGACACTCTTTCCACCTCCTTTTGTTTCCACATCTTCCTCTTTTTTTGGCTCTATCGGAAAAATCACCGTAAAGGTCGATCCAATCCCCACCCTGCTTTCTATCTGCAGTAGCGCCTTGTGTTTACTCAGGATCTCTTTTGTTATCGCCAAACCGAGTCCGCTACCTTTTTTATTTGAAACATCGGCGGTGGAGGCGCGAAAGAATCTCTCCCCAAGGTGTTCCAATTCCTCTTCCGGAATGCCAACGCCCGTATCCCTAACCTCAAAGAAAATGGATTTATCATCGGCCTTTACGGTGATCTCCACCTGTCTTTCGTTCGTATATTTGATCGCGTTACTTATGAGGTTTGAAAACGCCTGATAAAGCAGCTTTCGATCGCCAGTTATGATAGGAACAGGATAGAGGTTGAACTTAAAGGAAAGCTCTTTCTCTATAGCGAGCGGTTTGAACTCCTCAACAAGCTGCGTCGTTATCTCTTTTAAGTCGAGCTCATCTAAATGTAGCACCAGGCGACCGCTTACTATCTTTTCAAGATCAAGCAAGTCGTCCACGAGCGATTCGAGCCTCTCGGTGTTTTCACGGACAGTCTTGATCATCCGGAGCTGCTCATCGTTCATGTTTGGCGCTTCCTCATCTAAAAGTGTCTCGAGGTAGAGCTTTATTACCGTAAGAGGAGTCCTCAGTTCGTGAGCAACAACCGAACACATCTGAGTCTTCATTCTGTCAATCATCTTCTCTACGGTTGCATCAGAAAAAACCTCGACCGCACCGTATAAATTGCCATCCTCGTCTAAGAGAGGGGCGCAACTTACGTTCACGGGCTTTTTCTCTTCTTCTTTCGTTTTAGCCCATACGGTGCCGGCGAAAACCGTCCGCGAATCGTTCATTGATTTTCGAAGCGGACATTCGGTGTCGCAGAGGTTGTTCCCCTTATCATCCGTGTGGCTTATGAACTCCTTGCAATCCAGGCCCAACGCGTCCTGCGAACTCCATCCAAGGATGTATTCTGCCGCCTTGTTCCACATGTAAATCTTTCGATCCGAATCAACCACGTACATCCCGTGACCCAGGCTTGAAAATATCCTGCTCAGTTCGCCCTCAAGCTTCGAATCATGGACGCTGTCAATCCGGCCTACCTGTCGCGAACCTTCTTTGTGCTCAATCATCAGTCCTCCGTTAAGGAACGATGAAACTGGCTCTCTTTATGTATTTCTGATGGGGCTTGTGAAGGCTTTAATTAGAAGCCCTGAGGCTATTCAAGGTTTCCAGTTATTTGACTATTTGACGCCATATTTTGAGACATTTGAGAATTTTGAGAATTTTGAGTCTGCCTTCAGGAAAAATTCGTCAGATGGGGTAGAAACTTTATCGGTTAAACTAACGTCTTATAATATGAAAAAGTTATCAACGGGTTGGGCTTATTGCAAGGGGGTGAACCGGGAAAATGTAATTTGTTAAAAAGCAAGCGGTAACCCGAAAGAAGGTTGTTTGTTTTTTCTCGGCGCTTTTCATTTTGTGTTCCTTTTTTTCCGTCACGGGGTGCAAATCTTCCCCTGAGAAATCCGGATCTAAAACAGTACATATCAGGGGCTTTATCTCAAACATTCAGATTGTAAGAAAGCCTTCAGGAGACTATACGGGCTCCATTCTCGTGGAAGGTGAGAAAGAAACTGATACCGAGTTTGACAAAGCGAGCGTGTCGGTCATGAAGAAAACGAAGATCACCTCGATAATCTCGGGAGGTCAAGAGAAGTTGGAGTTTAAAGATTTGACGCTCGGTGACAGAGTCGAGGTCGTGTTCACCGGACCGGTTATGGAATCATATCCGGTTCAAGCAACCGCTGATTCGATTACGGTTATAGAGCATTCCCGGATTGTTTCCGCGAAAAACAGGCTGGAAGGTGAGATCATGTCAATCCCGGGCGTTACCGGGATCGGCGTTTCAAGCAAGAGCGGAAAGCCCGTTATCGTTGTATATCTTGAAAACGACTCGGAAGACCTCCGCATGAAAATACTAAAGGAGTACGAAGGATTTGAAGTAATAACGGAAGTAACGGGTCCTATCGAAGCTCTTCCCCGCTGATTAAAAATTCCAAAATGGTGCCTGGCACCAAATAGGAAATTGGCATGCGCCAGTCGCGACCGAAAGCTCTTTTTGTAACCTTTAACCCAACCGGCGCCTGCCGCCTTTTGTACTCGTTTAAGTCAACTCTTGTGACAATCCCTTCCACGACCGACCGGTCGTATCCCATCCTCACTATCTCATCCACAGGCATACAACCCTCTATATACGCCTCGAGCACCGGGTCGAGAATAAAATATGGGGGAAGCGAATCCGTATCGAGCTGTCCCGGTCTGAGCTCGGCTGTCGGTTCCCTTTCTATTATCCCCTCAGGGATAACATCCTTTCCGTGTTTATAGTTCAAGTAACGGGCAATTTCATACACTTGCGTTTTGAACACGTCTTTCAAAAGGGCGAAACCTCCTGCCATGTCACCGTATAACGTGCAGTACCCCATGCTGAACTCGCTTTTGTTTCCCGTCGCCAAAACAAGCCAACCGTATCTGTTTGATAAAGCCATCAGCATATTCCCGCGAATACGCGCCTGGATATTCTCATCTGTAGTCCCTGAGATCCCCTCCTCTACCACTCCCTCAAGAGACTTACGGTAAGACTCAAGGGCGTCTTCTATTGGTATTTCGATGAGCTCTATTCCAAGATTCTCTGCAAGGGAGGACGCAAGCGCGCGGCTTAGCGCGCTCGTGTATTTCGAGGGTAGAAACACACCCGTGACTTTTTCAGGCCCTAACGCTTCCACCGCGAGCGCCGCGGTCAGCGCGGAGTCTATCCCCCCTGAAAGACCTACCACCACCTTCTCAAAACCGTTCTTCCTTACGTACTCACTTAAACCGAGCGTCAAAGCCTCATAGAGTTCCTCGACCGCGCCGTACTGAACTGGCGCGCCCCTCACCTCGAGCTCGGGCTTTTCACCATCAAGAATTTTTTCGATCCTCAAAAGCTGAACCGGCAATGCGGGTGAGTACTCGGCATATCTGTGCGTGGGTTCTAACAATTTTTGCGAATCAAAACCAATCTCCACATCGCAGAATAAAACATCCTCTTTGAAGCGTGGCGCTGAAGCGATCAAGCCTTTTTCCGGATGGTAAACGCAGGATCCGCCATCAAACACGAGTTCATCCTGCGCACGAACCGTGTTCACGTAAACGAAAACGGCTTTCGAATCGACCGAGCGCGCTTCCAAAAGCCTCCGCCTTCGTTCATGCTTTCCCCTCTCGAAAGGCGAAGCGGAAAGATTCAGCATGATTTCTGCGCCACCTGCGGCGATCGCGCGCTCCGTCGTGCCCCCAGTATGCCAGATATCCTCACAGATGCCGACCCCTATTCTCAACCCGCCATAATCAATCACGCAAGCCCGGATGCCCCTGCCAAAATAACGCCTTTCGTCAAACACTCCGTAGTTCGGCAGAAAATGCTTCCTGTAAGTTCCGGTCACTTTGCCGTCAAAGATCACCGCAGCAGAGTTGAAAATATCAACCTCTTTTTCAGCGAATCCGAGGACAACCACGATATCCCCAACATTTTGGGCGATCTCCCGGAGCGCTTTCATCCCTGACTCGAGGAACTCAGGCTTCAAAAGCAGGTCCTCTGGAGGATAACCGTTTAGGCAAAGTTCTGGAAAAACGATGAGATCTGCGCCCTTTAATCGCGCGTTTTTGACGCATGAAAGGACCTTCTTAGCGTTAACCTCAAAATCACCTATGTCCGTTCCTATCTGCGCAAGCGCAACTCTTATCCGCTTCATCACACCATATTCTCCCGAAATATGTCTGAATCAAGTGAGCTGATCGGACCCGCTTAAGTCCCGGTTCCCATCTTACCTCCGACAATCTGCGCTGAACAGTCCAAACGTTCGCGGTATGCTCAGATCGCACGTATGCCTGACTCCCCTGTCCTCACGCGAACCGCTTCCTCTATGTCGGATATGAAAACCTTCCCATCCCCTATACTTCCGGTCCGCGCTGCATTTACAATAGCGGAGACCACGCGCGGAGCGTCCTCGTCAAGCACCACAATCTCAATCTTCACCTTCGGCAAATACTTAATCTTGTATTCAGCGCCCCGCCACATATGGGTCACGCCCATCTGCTTACCGTGACCGCGCACGTCGGTAATGGTAAGACCCGGATACGTAAGTTCAGTAAGTTTCTCAACAACTTTATCGAGTTTCTCAGGTCTTATAATCGCCTCTATTTTCTTCACCTTACGCTACCCCCTTCTCGCTTACGGAAGCCTGGAAATCAGGATAGGCGTTAACGTTGTGTTCCGTTATGTCAAGACCAACCCTCTGGCTCTCTTCATCCACCCTGAGCCCAACGGTCTTCTTCAGCGCTAAGAACATAAGCCCAGATGTCACGGCAACCCAAACCACAGTGGATAGAGATCCAAGAGCCTGCAGACCCAGCTGCTTAAAGCCTCCCCCGAATAACAGACCGTTGATCGCCGCCACGCCATTTGCATTCCCCACGCTCGCCTGAGCGAAAAGACCCACGGCAAGCGTACCCCAAATGCCGTTTACCGCGTGCACGGACACGGCGCCAACAGGGTCGTCAACCTTCAAGACCTTATCAATGAACTCGACCGAATAAACAACGAGCACCCCCGCCACCAAGCCAATTACAAGCGATGATACGGGGCTTACATTCGCACACCCGGCAGTTATTGCGACAAGACCGGCAAGAATTCCATTTAAAGACATGCTCACATCAGGTTTGGAGTATCTAGCCCATGTGAAGAACATGGCCGCAGCGCCTCCCACCGATCCCGCAATCGTGGTGGTAATCGCGATATGCGCGATCGCAGGAGATACCTTAAGCGTGCTCCCCGGGTTAAAACCGTACCACCCCAGCCACAGGATGAAAGTTCCGAGCGCCGCCATGGGAATGCTGTGTCCGGGAATCGCGTTCACTTTACCGTCGGGGTCGTATTTACCGATTCTGGGGCCAACCATCATCGCTCCTATAAATGCGCACACGCCGCCGACGGTGTGGACAACAGTTGAGCCGGCGAAATCCACCATCCCAAGTTTTCCAAGCCATCCGCCTTCAGCCCATATCCAGTGTCCTACGAACGGATATATGAGCCCCGTTATGCAAACCGTGGCCACCACGTAAGCGCTGAACTTGAATCTCTCTGCGATCCCACCGGCAAGTATCGTCGCTGCCGCTCCTGCAAAAGCTATCTGAAAGAACAGGAAAACGTATAAAGGTAAGCTATCTCTCATTGGACCCGCTGCGTTGGCAAAGAAATTACCCGTGCCAATAAAGCCGCCTTTATCCGGACCAAACATTATCGCAAAACCGATTGCCCAGAAAATTATTGCCCCCAGGCAGAAGTCCATGGCGCCTTTCAGCATAGCATTCGAGACGTTCTTGGCTCTCGTGAGTCCTCCTTCCAGAAAAAAGAAGCCCGCCTGCATGAAGAATACAAGCGCCCCCGCAAGGAGCACCCACAATGTATCCATCGACGACACAATTTTTTCAACCATTCCGCTTGCCGCTTCCGCCCTGACCCCGCCTGAAAGTAGAAGCAGGAAAACCAAAGGCGGAACAACTGGCAGCATTTTCCGAAATCTTCTCAAAGGATTCACACCTCCAATCCTGCTTCAAGAAACATTTGCTCACTCACGCTCATAAAACCTGAAGGTAATTGTCGAGCTCGTAATCCGAAACGTGAGCCCTGTATCTCTCCCACTCGATCTTCTTGTCCTTGATGAGTATGTCGAAAACGTGCTTTCCGAGGCATTCCCTTAAAAGCTCGCTTTCCTCCGCGAGCCGTATCGCCTCGTAAAGATCGGCGGGAAGGCTTCTAATACCTCTTGCTTTCCGCTCCTCTTCGCTCATCTCGTAAATGTTTTGCTCAATCGGCTCACCCGGATCGATTCCCTCCTCGATTCCTCTGAGACCAGCGGCAAGCATAGCGGCAAATGCAAGGTATGGATTGCATGCAGGATCAGGTGAGCGGAACTCTATTCTCGTGGCGGATTCCTTACCCAACTTATATACTGGCACCCTGATCATGTCGGAGCGGTTTCTCCGAGCCCAGGAGATATAAACCGGCGCTTCGTACCCAGGGACAAGCCTCTTGTATGAGTTGACCCACTGGTTGGTCACAAGACATATCTCAGGCGCGTACTTCATCAGGCCGCCGATGAAACCCTTTGCCTCTGCTGACAGGTAGTACTTGTCGTTCGGATCGAAAAACGCGTTCTTGTCTCCTCTGAAAAGAGACATGTGGGTATGCATTCCGCTCCCGTTCTCACCGAAGAGTGGTTTTGGCATGAAGGTCGCGTACACGCCGTGCTTCATGGCGACTTCCTTGACCACGAGCCTGTAAGTCATCGCGTTGTCGGCCATAGTAAGCGCGTCGGTGTAACGAAGGTCTATTTCGTGCTGGCTCGGTCCCACTTCATGGTGGCTGTATTCGACGCCTATACCCATTTCCTCGAGCGTAAGGACGGTCTCCCGTCTCAGGTCGCTCGCGACATCCAGCGGGGTAAGATCGAAATATCCACCCTTGTCCAATACTTTCGGGGGAACATCAGTGGACTCGAAATAGTAGTATTCGAGTTCAGGACCAACATAGAATGTGTAACCCTTAGCCGATGCCAATTCGAGATTTCTTTTCAACACGTAACGCGGATCACCCTCATGAGGCGAGCGATCAGGCTCGAGAATGTCGCAGAACATGCGCGCAACAGCGCTGTGACCCTTTGGACGCCAGGGAAGGATTGCAAATGTCGAGGGATCGGGCATGGCGACCATATCGCTTTCGTCGATGCGGGCAAAGCCCTGAATGGAAGAGCCGTCAAAGCCCATTCCCTCATCCAAAGCGAGTTCAAGTTCCTCTGACGTGATGGCAAAACTCTTCAAGAAACCGAGCACATCCGTAAACCACATGCGGATGAACTTGACATCATGCTCCCTTACCGCGTTTAACACGTACTCTTTGTCGAAAGAATCGCCCATTTTTAACTCCTTTCTGCTCAACGGACTCAAACCTTCAAGAGAAATGGTAGATTCGCTTTGTTTCGGGGTTTTTTCAGGGATGTAAAATGTTTGTTACACGAATAAATTTTTTTGGACTTCAAAAGCGAGGAATTGGAGAGACTTAAACTCACTGGATGATTTTGGACAAGGCTGTTTCGCAAAGGTCGAGGCGTACATTAAAAACGGCGCCTTTTTGGAGAATAAACTCGGGATGAGAAAAATGTTTTCTTTTAATTACCGGGCGTGGTTTTTATAAACTCAACCAATTTCTTTTTTATCTTATCCCTGACTTTTCGGAAATGAACGAGAGTTTCTTCTTCGTTTCCCGAGAAAAAAGCCGGGTCTTCCACTTCCCAGTCAATAACTTGATCTGCCGATATATCAATGAAAGGGCATGCTTCCTTACCACACAATGTAATGATGAAATCAAAATTGATGCTTTTTACTTCGCTGTAATGCTTGCTCCTTTGATTCGATATATCAACGCCCTCCTCAGACATCACCCGCACTGCATACGGATTTACAACCGAAGGTTCTGTGCCTGCGCTGTATGCCTCGAAGGAATCCGGCGCCAGCGCGCGCATGAATCCTTCAGCCATCTGGGACCTTGAGGCATTCTCCCTGCAGAAAAAGAGAACTTTTTTCTTTCCAGACATCATCGCGCTCCTCTTCCAATCTCCCAAAATGCTTTTGCCTTTCGGAAAGGATACTTTCCGGGAAATGAGCATACATTACCGAAACCATTTTTCAAATGACCGAATTCCACCCGAGCGATCATAAATGACTTATCGCCATGAGGCATCAATTTATGGCAATTCCGGAGAGAAACGGGACACGACAATACAATGTCCATATAGCGGGAAGAGTGGGTAATAATATGAATCCAGTCATATGCCTATTTAGACCGGATACCTGTTAGTAATCAAACGTCAGTTAACCATAGGAAGCATATCACATACTCCCTGCCGCAATGAAAATCGCTTTTCATCGATGCCCACAACTGATTTGGGATATTCGCGTTCTTTTACCATTTGCGCGGATTGCATTCTTTGTTCAATCGAACAAGAATCAGAGCCACATTTAAGCGCATCAGGGACAATTCGATCCTTTCAAAAATGCCCCCCATCATTTTCAGGGCACTCTGGTTTTGTTCGGAAACCCGACGGTCTTATAAGTTTTCATCTTTTCGCAAACAAGCCAAATCCATCATAAGATAGATGGAGGCTTAAAGCCTTTGCTTCTTGAGTTTTTTATGAACTGTCTTTACCCCGCCAAGACATACTCTTGATTATGCACGAGGGGTAGTCTTTAGTCTGCGCGAAAGCGAAACGGGCGCAACGTCGGATTTTCAGCAAGCGTTTTTGTGAATGATGCCTCTTATCCTTGCACCCCGAAAGAAATGGCACCACACATCCTGAGTTACGGTCAAAACCCCGAACACCAGATATCAGATGATTCCTTGCAATGAGCCGTCATCCTACATGTTCAAATAGACCGCTCTTTCTGAAACAACCGGTACGTTTGACGAAACAAGCGTTGCGACCTTGTAGGTCAGGATGATCTCGCCTACGTTTACCGATTCCCTCCTTTGGGGTGGATGAAGGTTGGACCTTCCACTCTTCCCTTATCCGTCTGGTAGACCACGCTCACCTCCGCGGGGGTTTGACCGGGATTTTGAACAAGTATCCATGTCTCGAATCCGCCAGCGGTGCAGCCTTCGGCAAGATACCATATCTTTGAGGGCTCGGTCGCTCCCACGGAGTCGGTGGCGGCGGTTCTGGAGGATGGGGCGGGAGCGGGTTCGGGTTCTGGAGACTGTCCTTTAAATCTGTTATATGCATAGTTTAACAGCGGCAAAAACTCCGCTGTAGCCTTTTTGTTCCCAGCAGGGTTCGGGTGATCATCCGCAGAAGGATACGCGAGCAGGTCAGAGCCCCCGTCTGTCTTGTGCTGAACTTTCCCTTTCCACCACCTGTGGTGGTTTCCCGCGTCCCGTCCGAGGTCATTAACGTCTGGGCTTCCTCCGTTAGTGGTCAAAACATTGTAAAAATCGAAAATATAAACGTTCTTGAGCGGATAATCTTTGAGCCAATCGTTTACCAGCCAGTTGTTGAATGCCCTGTTGGTGGAGGGCTCCTGAAGACTGCTCATGGGAGGCGCTGTTATGACCACGAAAAGTTTATCCGGTTTGGTTTTGAAATAATTCAAAAGGTCCAAGTAAATCCCTTTGCAATTTCCGATAGTTAGCGGATGCGAATCCCCTCTTAAAGGGTTAGAACTTATTGGAGGGACCGGCTCATTTGGGTCTCCCGTCACGTCAGAGTTAGGGAAGCATGATTTGAACATGACGATCTCGTTTTCTCCTCCTGGATCTGTCGACAGCCTGGAATATGAGGAATGCTGACCATTCTCGTTGTAAAGCGCAGATAAATACCTTCTGCTTTCCGGACCCCTGAACCACGTCCACCAGTGACCAATGTCCGTCATATCTCCGATTCCTTTTGGACCCCAACCGTAATTTGTATCGCTTACAAAGTAATTATTGTTCATCAACGCAATGCCAAGTCTCCCATTGTCATCTGCCAGCCAGTTTTCCCCGCAGGAGTGGTGTATGAAGATAAGCTTTACCGGCTTTCCCGGCGGTGAGTTATTATCGCCTTTCCCCGATCTTCCTCCCCCCTCATGAGTACAGCCCGTTCCGGTAAACAAAGCGACGGCAATGGCGAAAACAAAGAAAAACCGCAAGCGTGCCCGTATGGTATTTTTCATTTCTCCCTCACTTGTTAGATTAAAAAGAGGCTATTTTGCTGATAACCGAAAAATCGGCGCTGGGTCTCAAACGCGAAAAACCATATCAGAGTATGCCAAAAAACAAAGAATGCTCAGATCATTTTATATAACCCGCAAAGCCAAGAGCCTCTTTTTACCCGGAAAAACTGGTTGCGTATTATTAAACGATTCGATGTCCTTTTCTTCCACGTTTTTATTTGAGAATGGATTCGAATTAGAAATCCCGCGGTTCATGGCAAGGGCTCACCCAAACGCGTCCTTTCCCTGCTTGAAAAAATCCTTGAACATAAGAAAATCAAATCAAATATCATTCAGAGAATGAAAATGTGTGCCCATTGGTACCATATATGAAGAACTTGAAAGAATCCCAGAAACACACGGGTGGCAAATCCCTTAAAATACAGACTGAAGCTTTTGTTGAAAAAGTGGATTTTTGATTTAAGTTTTGATACGCCAAGGACACGCTTCAGATCTTAAATAAAATAACCGCCCTGCTGGTCGCTGCCAAATCCCTTTTCCGTATCTGCATTGAGAGTTGAGGATTAGAAATCAGGATATAGACTGCTGGCTGCTGCCAAATCTTTTTTCCGTATCTGCTTTTCTATTTGCAGTTGGGAATTTAAGCGCGGTTATGGACCTTTCCTCGCGTAATCCTTTATCTCCTCTGGTGCCGTTGCTGCCCGTCATCCTGCTGTTCTTGCTGTTTGTTTTGTTGGTCCTGATTAATCAACTTTTGTTCTTTTTGCTGTTGTTGCGTCGGTTCGAACGGTTCTTTGGTATCTATTCCCTGCCCTTCCTGAGTTTGCCGTTGCTGATTCTCTTGTTGCATACTCTGTTGAGTGTTACTGTTTCCCTCATAATTGGTCGGTGCGCTTTCTTCGCCTGACTGCCGGGAGGGGACGCCACCGGAGGCGCCTTCACGCTCGCGCAATTGCAGCCTCAAACGCTCAATTGCCCTTTCCGCTTCGACCTTCTGGGCGCGCTTCATTTGCATCTTGACTTTTCCAAGTAGCTTTTCAAAACGGAAAGTGAGCGCTTTGGCCTTCCGTGTGAATTCCTTTTCTTCCTCGCCACCAAGAGATTTCGCTTTTCGGTATACGTTTTCGATGCCAGCCTGAATGTCTTTCATCAGTGGATAATACCAACTGACTATCTCACGTTTTGAAACGTATTCGAGTTCCCCCAATCGGCGGTCTGTCCAAGAAGCATAAGCGTTTGCCTTATTTCGATCTCCCGGAATAACCCAGAGATAAATACTTTCCACCGCGCGCTTCACGGAGTAAAGGGGGTTAGACGGCATTGCGTACGCCGAGCCCAAGCCTATGGCGGCAAGCATTAAGGCGATTAGAGTCAGCGCGGTGGCAATTTTCAAGATTGAAAGGCGCGAGAGGGGTTTGACCCGTCCTGCCCGACCTGAAGTGAGAACGCATTCATTCATTACGCCTTTTTCAAGCTCCATACCCCTGGCCAAAAGGGAAGCTTTGAGAGAATCCGCCCGGCTTGTGGGCGGCAAAGTAGGTCCTCCGCTAATCAGGAAGCTGACGAGGTAATCATCCGCCTCGATTTCGCTGCCCTTACCGAGCTTTTCTCCCTTTTGGATCGCGTTAATCTTTTTTTCAACGCGCCTAATATCTCTCAGTGGAGCATCCTTACTCACTTTCCAACACCACCAGACTCCAAAATCTTTTTAAGAGAGTTAATTGCCCTAAACTGAAGGGCGCGTACTGCCCCATGTCTTTTTCCCAGAAGCCTTCCAACAGTTTTCGCGTCAAATCCTTCCATGACCCGCAGAAGTAAAACCTCCCTTTGGGCATCCGGCAATTTCTTCAGCGCGCGGTATAGTTCCTCGTAGGTTATTCCCTTTTCGGTCAATTGTTCGGGCTGTTCCTCATCCGCTACGGAAATCGTCGGTCCTATCTCAACCATTTCTACTTTTCCTTCTGCCTCCAGCCATCTTGCAAGTAGATTCCGCGCTATTCCGAAAAGCCATGCGCCAATCGTTCCTCCCCTGTCTTTAAAATTTTGTATATTTTCGATAGCCTCGGTGAGCGTTTCCGCGGCGAGATCTTCCGCCCTTTGAAAATCCCCTGTCCTGTAGTAAAAGTAACGCCTGAGTCTTTCGAAAAAGATATCGAAAAGGCGAGCCAATCCTTCGGGATCGTATTCTTTTGCTTTCTTAGCGATATCAATGAGCTCCTCTCTTGAGATCAACCCTCTTCCTTTCCAAAAGAATGTCCATTATTTATATCCGAAAAATCATCGAAATGTTATTTCCAGATATCACCCGATAGTGCCATTCGACTTTCATTCTATAAGTCAGCGTAACAATGTGTCACATAATCGGATATCACAAGTGAAAAAGTCTTATAGGGTTCGGCAGAAAATTAAGCAAACCCGAATCCAATGCCAAAAGACCGCTACCCGGAGGTGATCGTTATGGGCTTTAAATCAAGAGTTTTGACTGTGCTTTTAGGTCTCGTTTGTGTCCTCACTCTCTTGTGGGGAACGGCTTTCGCAAATACCTCATACGCTATAGACACAAAGAAAACCTTGCTCCCTGACGATGCGTATTACTGGATGAAATGCATAGAGGAACAATTCTGCCTGCGGGTCTATGCTAACACCGAAGCGGAAGCGGGCTGGCGTCTCAAATCAGCCGAAGAGCGGCTCAACGAGGCACTCGAAATGGAAGCACAAAACAGGCTTGAAGAAGCAAAATCCGCGCTGGCAAGATACCGCGCGCAAATCGAGTTTGTTTTTCGGTCGCTGGAGAGAGTAATAA